>FUFK010045853.1_pt1 | contig 44914 bp, 40 predicted proteins | sample 1021851 | NCBI WGS metagenome assembly FUFK01 (sample SAMEA51879418, study PRJEB19060) | metagenome
CTGGCACTTGAAGAGGCGACAAACTCACTTTCTAAAAGATACAATATGGATTTTCGAAAAGCCGCTGAGCGTTATGCCGCGCTCGGATCCGCAAATGACGTTGCCAAAAAGATCAAAGACTTTTATGACGTTGGTGTTAGGCATATCATTGTTGACCTTGTAGGGCCATATGAGCGACGCGTAGAACAAGTAGAGCGTTTTGGCAGCGAGGTATTACCNCTGCTAGAAACACTNAGATAACTCTTTCAAGCTTCTGNAGCGTTCTAATATGGTCTGGTTTTGGCGNATCTCCATGGCTGTTAGGCCAGTTTGTATAAGCTACCTCCCCGACATATATGTCACCTCGTGAGTCGACTGCAAGACCATGTGGCGCCATAAACTTTCCAATTTCTAGACCGGGACCATCTTCACCACCCAAACGAGCGAGCAATTTCCCTTCATTTGATACAATACTCAATCTTGGACCTAAATTTTTGTAATGGCGATTAACTGCCATGCCTGGCCCAAGTTCTCCAATAAAACAGTTTGGGCACTTTCCTCTAGGCATAAAAAGTCCGCAAGGCCTNTGNAGATTATGCCACTGAGTTTCAAAATTACCNTCCGTNTCNAANACCTGCACCCTATGATTTTCNCGGTCNGCNACNTAAATCCANCCATCATCATCAGCTACTATNTTGTGGACNAGGTTNAATTGACCCGGATTAGAACCNGGNTCACCCCAAGTTTTNATTAACTTTCCATCTGGNGAATATTTATGAACACATGCATTACCATAACCATCNGAGACAAAAATATGATTATCTGGAGAGAGTGCTGTATGCGTACANCGATGAAAAGGTTCCCCGCTCATNAANGGAGNAGGNTCCCCTGGAANACCTATTTCTAGGATGACTTTGCCNTCGGGTGTAATTTTTCTTACTGTATGGTCGCCNTCATCCGTGCAGTACAACATATCATCAGGTCCAATATGCAANCCATGAGCNCGGNTAAATAATCCCTTTCCCCACTCTCTTAAAAAATTTCCATTTCTATCGAATACAACCATAGGATGCTCTCCTCGGTTAAAAACAAAGACTTGATCCTTGCTATCAACCGCAACTGCGGCAACATCCATAAAAGCCCAGTTATCAGGTAGCTTTGCCCAACTATCAACCACCCGATATCGGTATTCGCCACTCCCGAGAATTACTGACAACTTTCCCTCCACCTTCTTGCGTACAATATTTTTAAAAAAGTATTGCGCATCCACCGCAAAACAAAAAGGACTTTTGTTTGTCTATTTGTTACCTGATGAAGACTAAGAAGAGCTAAGTTTTGTATTGATACCATTTTTCAAAACATTACAAGTCTANTAATAAGAACAACTTAAAGGGGAGCTCATCGTTGAAGAGAATGATGCATATTCTTGGTTTTATGATGTACACGCCAATAAATCACATGACAATGAGCTGGGCAGACCCTCAGGACAAACAAGTCACTGGATTTGGATCCATAAAATACTGGCAACGGCTTGCTAAAATATTAGAGCGCGGCAAACTAGACGGTTTATTTTTTGCTGACGTTCCTAGCGTTTATGACATGTACAAAAACACTACTGATGTTGCCATAAAGTACGGCGTAAGTTGGCCAGCCCATGATCCAGTGGCCCTTATTGGAATTATGGCTGCCGCCACGAAACATTTGGGTATCGCAACTACCGTCTCAGCTGCCAGCCTACATCCATTTTTGGCTGTGAGGTCACTTTCAAGTTTAGATTTTCTGAGCCAAGGTCGTGTCGGGTGGAATATAGTAACCGGCAATGCTCGGTCGGAGCACAGAGCAATGGGCATAGACGTTGTCGAACATGATGAACGTTACGATAGAGCTGATGAATACTTGGAGATTTGTTACGCGCTATGGAATGGCATTAACCCGAAAGCCATAAAAGCTGATGCGGCAAATGGAATTTATGCAGACCCGGACAGAATTGAAAAGATAGACCATAATGGGAAATACTTTCGATGCACCGCAACCCCATCAGTTTTACCCTCTCAACAAGGCCGACCAGTTTTGTTTCAGGCAGGTTCATCAGGACGAGGGCAAAAGTTTGCCGTGACACATGCAGATGTCATCTTTTCAATTCAACCGGATATTCAAAGAATGAAATCTTTCATGAACCAGATTAAAACAACTGCCAAAGACCAAAATAAAACCTCAGCCCCATTGGTTACATTTGCCGTTCAACCTTTCGTGGGGAGTTCATTGGAAGAAGCTATTCGAAAGAAAGACGAAATGCTTCAAAAAATACCAATAGAGGCAGCACTTACTCGTATTTCAGGTACATTTGGCGTCGATCTTAGTCAGGTAGATATCGACAAACCCCTTCAACAAATTAAAACACAGGCATCCCAAGGTCTTGTTAACGCCATGTCGACAATGTTTAAAGATAAAGAAATCACACTCCGCGAAGCTGTTCGACTATCGGGGCTGTCGGGTTTGATCCCACAGATTCTTGGAACGCCCCAGATGATTGCGGATGAGCTAGAATATATTTGGCGAGAAACTGGCTGTCATGGTTTTAACATAACACCCGCTATAGTGCCGAAGGGTTATGACGATTTTGTGGACCAAGTCGTACCTATTTTACAAGATCGCGGCATCTTTAGGAGAGAGTACGAAACAGATACCTTTCGAGGTAATTTACTAGGATAAAAAAATCTTCATTCAAAGGCTAAGTCTGTAAATTTTCTGAGCATTAGAAAAAAATAGTTTATCTTTTTCACTATCGGAATAATCTTTGCTTATAAGTTTGTAGGCGTTCCACAAACTATTGAAATCGGTGTTAGCTGAATCTACCGGGAAATTACTCTCAAAGATGCAACGATCAATCCCAAACAGTTCAATTGCGATCTCCACAACAGGCTTCCAAGTTGCTGCTAACTCTTTATAAGAAGGTTTCAGCGACGGGTATTTAAAACCCCATATATCCATTCCAAGTCCACCAATCTTTACTGCAACGTTGGCCTGCTCAGCAACAAGTTGCAAACCCCTCCTCCACTCTTGAAAGGTTTCTTCCGGCTTTGCCAAATATTCACCTACACCAATTCGGAACCCAACATGATTGAGAATAATTTGCGTATCTGGGAAAGCTTTTGCGAGATCACGCAACTCAGAAAGTTGAGGGTGGAATAGCACCGCATCAAAAGAGAGTTTTTTGGGCGCGAGCAACGAGAAACCCTTTTTAAAGTTTTCATCCGACATCAGGTTAGATGGAGGTTTTATGCTTACATGACTATAAACCGCTGGATCCGAGGACCAATAAACACCTCTTCTTATGCCCCGAAACTTCCCCTTCCCCGCTTCAATATGCGCATCTAGAACTTCTTCTACTTGATCTCCTATTTCAAGTTCAGCAAAACCGACTATTCCAGAACAAAGTCTGGGGGTTAGCCTTCCATCGTCATTATCCTCAAATTCTTTCAAATTAGCCACAAACTCCGTTTCACCCACTGGACGTAGTTTTGCAGGTCCGTTCTTCCAATAATTCTGACGCACCTCTATGTAAACCGAGCCTTTTATCAAGTGGCCCGATTGACAGTCAGCGAGGTAATTTTTTATGGAATATGAATGAGCTGGTCCATCTATTAGATGATGGTGCGCATCGATAATCGGAAGATCTGCCTCCAAAATATCTCCAAATTGGCTGCTCAAATAAATTCTCCTTTGATAAGGGCCGCAGCTTTTTCACCAATCATCATTGAGGGTGCATGAAGGGCGGCATTCGGGATGCGAGGCATTACAGAAGCATCCGCTATTCTAAGTTTATCAATACCACGGACCTGTAACTTTTCATTTAAGACTGAGTCATCTTCCGGCCCCATCGCACAACTGGCACATTGATGGTAAGCTGTTGCGCCATTACGCCGAATTTCTTTTTCAAGTGATTTTTCGTCTTCTATATCTTCGCCGGGCGCAAGTTCTTTTTTTATAAATTGCGAAATTGCTGGCTGTTTCATCATTTTTCGCATTTTTTTTACTGCAGTCTTGAGAACTTCCATGTCGTACGGGTCGGAAAAATAACCCGATGTTATGAGCGGCTGATCAAAAGGGTCTGGCGACCTGAGTGTGACACTTCCTCGACTTCTAGGAGACCCTTGATACACAGTCAAACCAAATCCATGCTCGTCTGGTAATAAGTCCCGTATCTTATACCCCGCCCCGCCTGTCTTAGTTGGTCCCAATGCGGAAAGCAAAACAACTTGGGCATCGGGCACTTCAAGTGTTTTATCCGTTTTCAAAAATCCGCCAGCCACCGCATAAGTCTCGGCCAACGGACCACTTTTATCAAAAACATACTTCATTCCAGCCTTAAGGATATTCAATGGCTGCAAATGTTTACTTGACGATATGGGCGCTGAACACAGGTATTGGGGCCTGTAGCACACATGGTTTTGAAGTGTTTTACCCACTTTAGGGGAGTTCAATTTTACTTTAATTCCAAACTTCTCGAGTTCATTCTCTGGTCCAATTCCTGAGAGCATAAGTAATTGGGGCGTCTTTATTGCACCGGAACTGAGCACTACCTCTTTTCCTGCGAACAACTGTCTAAATTTTCCTTTCCAAAAAAACTCAACTCCGTTCGCCGAATTGTTCTCAATTAATATTTTTACCACTTGTGCGTGGGGAATGACCATTAAGTTCCGTCGTTTTGAAATCGGCTCAAGGTAAGAGGTTGCGGCACTCATTCGTCTTCCGGTGCCAGCATTAATATCATAAAATCCAAAGCCTTCAGTCACGTCCGAATTCATATCACTCAAAATCGGATAACCTTCGTCTCTTGCTGCTTGCAGAAATGCGTCACATATCTCCAAGTCCGGTTTGGCTTTCCTAATACTTACCGGTCCTTCTTTACCCAACTCTCTGCTATTGCTGTCTTCAAATGACTCCAGACGCTTAAAGTACGGCAACACATCATTTGATCCCCATCCTTCACAACCCATTTGACGCCAGATATCGTATTCCCTTGAATGACCACGAGTGTAAATCATACCATTTATACTACTAGAACCGCCCAACACTCGGCCCTGGAGCCAAATCAATTTTCTATTATCCATTGCCGGAGAAGGCTCGGCTTCAAACCCCCAGTTGTACTTTGGATGATTTGCGGCAGCAAAGCCCAATCCGGGCACTCTCAATAGAAGGCTATTGTTTTTCCCACCTGCCTCTAAGAGAATCACACTGGCATCAAGGTTTTCAGAGAGGCGAGCTGCGACGATCGCACCAGCGGCTCCCGATCCAACAATTAGATAGTCACATTTTTCAGGCAATGTTTTCATTTATAAAAATCTTTTAAAATAGGAGATTTTAGGTCCTTGATAATAGACACAAGCTACTCTATTCTAATAACACTCGATNGAATATATCCCTCATTTGCTGTAGTTGAAATTTTTTGGGAGTGAATCTGTGCAAATAACACCTAGCTATGCAGCGGCAAATNCCCGCTCAAATGAACTTACAGCCGTTGTTCTGGGATTGCTTTTAGGCGCTTTCCTTATATTGGGCGTTGGTTTTGCTAATTCCAGCACTATTCATAACGCTGCCCATGACACTAGGCATTCAGTCTCTTTTCCCTGCCATTGAATTTAATCATGATCCGACGTCTTTTTTCGAGCGCTATACTCGCTGGTGTTTTGGCTGGACTAGTAATCTCGTTGTTATATCAGTTCACTACGGTGCCATTGATCGTGGAAGCAGAAGAATTCGAAACCAAACAATCGGCAGATGCACGTTATACAACCGGCAGTGATAAGTTTGTCGTTCACCTGGTTCACAACAATGACTCAAAATCAGATCACCCGGAATGGGAACCGGCAAGCGTTGTTGAAAGGATAGTTTACACAAGCCTTACAACCATAATATCTGGAGTTGGATTTGCACTTCTAGTTGTATCAGCTTTGGTAATAAGGGGATCCTCCGGTGGGTTCCGCATTGGAGTTTTATGGGGTATAGGCGGCTTTGCTGCATTTATACTCGCGCCAGCGGCCGGATTACCGCCAGAACTGCCTGGTATGATGAAGGCAGAATTGATTGGACGGCAATTTTGGTGGTTAGGCACAGCTATAGTGACTGCAACTGGGCTATGGATACTAGTTTTTTATAAAAATCCATATTTGTATATACTGGCAACTGTTCTTTTGTTGGCGCCGCACGTTTTAGGTGCGCCAATACAGCATTCCATTCAAGGCAGCATAATCCCCGCAGAATTAGCGGCGAAATTCTCAACCGTCTCAATAGGCGTAAATTTCATATTCTGGCTGATGTTGGGCGGACTTTCAGCTCATTTTTTCAAAAAGTTCCAACCAAAAACGGCCTAAAACCATCCATTTGTGGACTTATAATTGTTTTGCGCTTGTGCTCAGCGAGTGGATCCGTTTAGCTAAGTCTTCAAGTATTAGAAATTTGTATCCAACATTAGGATAACTACAATGTCGCAAAAAATAGCAGTGGTCGGCGCTGGCTTTATAGGCAGATCTTGGGCAATGGTATTTTCCAAAGCAGGTCATCANGTCAGTTTATATGATATAGACCCAGCTGCACTTTCAGAAGCGATGAACCTCTTAGAAATAAATCTTGCCGATTTGGAAAGTAATGGGTTAATCAGTTCGAAAGATGATTTGTTAGGCCGTATTCAACCTTATAAAACTCTCGAAGACGCTGTTGAAGGGGCCGAATGGGTTCAGGAAAATGCTCTTGAAAACGTTCAAATAAAGAGGAAACTATTCAGCTTATTGGATGAACTCTTACCAGAGACAACAATCTTNGCAAGTTCAACCTCAGCTATTTCTTGTAGCGATATTTCAAACGGCATGAAGGGGGCTGGAAGGATAATTGTCGCTCATCCTGCAAATCCACCTTATTTATTACCAATAGTGGAGTTATCTGGGGCCCCGGAAACAAAAGATGAGACGATAATTAGGGCAAAAGAACTGTTTGAAGCGGCTGATATGGAGGTTATTACAATCAACAAAGAAATCAAAGGATTTGTTTTGAATAGACTTCAAGTAGCTCTGCTTAACGAGGCTTTTAAATTAGTTGAAGATGGAATCGTTTCGGGGGCTGACCTCGATAAGACGATAAAACATGGTCTCGGGCTACGCTGGTCTATCATGGGACCAATGGAAACAATAGATCTAAACGCTCCAGGCGGGATACGTGACTACCTCGAAAGGTTTGGACCTGCATTCGAAGCTATCGCAAAAGAGCAATCATCAATAAGGCCATGGGATACAAATAGATATATCAAAATGGAAGAAGAGCGACGTAAGGTCATGCCAATNAATGATCTNNGAGAANGAGCACGGTGGAGAGACCGAAGATTAATGGCTTTAACACGGCACAAGGAAGAAAGTGACAAGCATTATGGAAAATAGACCTTGCGAAGAGAGAGTTCAAAGATGCTGAAATTAGGTCTGATGGGGCTGGGAGCTATAGGGGTTGACGTAGAAAAAATGGTTACCCAGGAGTGCAAGGGTGAAATAGAAATACCAGCTATATTAGTGAAGAACCCCAGACCAGACCGATCGCTTAATAAATCGATTGTCACCACAGATTTTAACGAGTTCATCAAAACAAAACCGGATGTAATTTTAGAGGTTGCGGGGCACCAGACGATACAAAAGTATGCAGTGGAAATATTGCGCTCTGGAATTGACCTTCTGGTAACATCCGTCGGCGCATTCACCGATGACANGCTTTATGATGCCTGCATAGCCACGGCCCGGGAAAATGGTGCGAGACTCATTCTTCCCTCCGCAGGAATAGGCTCACTTGACACGCTTTCTGCGGCCGCCGTAGGCGGTTTAACATCGGTTCACATGATAGTTCGCAAAGATCCGTCGGCTTGGTATGGAACTCATGCGGAAAAGCTATTCGATCTATCCAACTTAGCAACTCCAACCGTTATATTTGAAGGAACACCCCGGGAAGGAGCCGCTCTTTATCCCCAGAATGTAAATATATCTGCTGCTGTGGCGCTGGCTGGCTTAGGTTTAGATAAAACAAAATTGACCATAATCGCAGATACTGAGATCGATACTCATGTATGCGAAATACAGGCAACAGGAGCATTTGGTAGTTACGAGTTTCGGGAAAATTTGACGGTCGCTGAAACTAATAGAAAGACCGGGAAAATAGTCGGAATGGCTGTCATGAAAACAATTAAACAAATGGTTAGCCCAGTCGTTGTTGGAGTATGACCCCATTAAGTTGTGAGAAATTTAACAACACCATTCTGATTCTCAAACTTGTCACACGTCCGCAACTTGACTGAGAAGCTGTCCGTCATAAAAATCAATTCGAATCAGGGAGAGGAACATGAATGACTCACTAGACTTAGGGTTGAAGGAAAAAGTAGCGATTATTGCTGGGGCGGGAGCGAAAGGAGACGGCATTGGAAATGGTAGAGCTGCCGCTATTTTATTAGCTGAAGCAGGTGCTAAAGTGGTCGTTGCAGACAAGGATCAAGAACTAGCAGAAAGAACGGTCCAAATGATAAGCGAACGAAAAGGTCACGCGGTAAGTGTTGCTGCTGACCTGACAAAAGCTAACGATTGCGAAAAAGTCGTTGAATATGCCTTGAACCATTATGGCCGCCTCGATGTCTTGGACAACAATATTGGAATTGCTAGTAATGTATCGGTGGTAGAGGAGTCAGAGGAATATTGGGATAGAGTGATGGAAATAAATCTCAAGCCAATGTTTCTAATGTCAAAATACGCCATCCCAGCCATGATCTCCTCCGGCGATGGTGGTTCAATTGTCAACATTTCATCTATATCCGCCACGCGGCCAAAGGGGTTAACCGCCTACTCAACTTCAAAAGGAGCCGTTCTATCTCTCACCCAAGCGATGGCCGTTGACCATGGTAGTGACGGCATAAGAGTTAACTGCATTCTACCTGGACCAGTATATACCCCGATGGTTTATGCGTCCTCCAGTTATCTTAACCAAGAGGGAATGTCATCGGAGCAGCGGAGCCAAAGACAAAACGCTTCACTTTTACAAATAGAGGGAGAAGGCTGGGATATTGGTAAAGCCGTTGTTTATCTATCTTCAAATTGGGCTCGATATATAACAGGTCACCTTATGGTTGTTGACGGTGGATGTTCATTGTCGGCAAGAGCTCGTGGTTGACCCACTGTGAAAGGAATTGTAAATGGCAAGGCTACCTTATTTAGACATCGATGATCTTGACGAGAAAGACCATGATTTACTGAAGCGGCCCATTAATCTTTTCAGGCAACTGGTAAATAGCACTGGGGGAGCTAGAGCGTTTGGTACTTTAGGNCATTACATTCGCTANAANAGCACCTTGGATCCANGAATACGGGAAATGGCAATTATTCAAGTNGGTTTTTTAACGAAAAGTGAATACGAGTACACACATCATATAAAGTTGGGAACGGAACAATTTGGCGTCTCTGAGGAAGACATCGGCGCGATAACGAATGAGACGACGGGCATTCAAACAAACCTTACAGAATTCGAAAAAGCCGTTCTAGCATCCGCAAGGGAAATGGTAACCGATCTGAAAATTTCAAATGAAAACTTCGATATCCTTCAGAACAATTTGAGCCATGAGCATCTCATTGATCTGGTTCTAACAATTGCTTTTTATTGCGCGGTAGTAAGGGTCTTAGCCACACTGGAAATCGATAATGAACCTAAATATAAAGAAGTATTAAACACATTTCCATTACCGGAATAATCTCTCTCGGCCGTTAAGGAACGCCCTTATGAGCAAAATGCATACGCTTCTCAGCAATCTAACTTTTCCCGAAGGTCCTCGGTGGCACGACGGGATGTTATGGTTTTCAGACTTTTATTCGCACGAAGTAATAACAGTAGACGAAAAGGGAACCAGAAACACCATCGTATCAGTGCCAGAACAACCTTCTGGTCTCGGGTGGGATACGCAGGGGGAGCTGTTAATCGTCTCTATGCGTGATCAAAAATTGCTTCGGCACAGTAATGACCGCCTAGTTGAACACGCAGACTTGTCGCCATATTCGAATTATTGGTGCAACGACATGGTAGTAGATAAAANTGGGGGAGCATATATTGGCAACTTTGGTTTTGATAGACACGCCGGAGAAAAACCAAAGCCCACAACTCTTGTCAGAGTAGCCCCAAACGGAGAAGCCAGCATAGCAGCAGAAGATCTTTGGTTTCCAAATGGTGCTGTTATCACCCCAGATAATTCAACTCTAATCATCGCAGAAACACGCGCAAGTCGCCTTACAGCTTTTGACATATTACAAAACGGCGAACTAAAAAACCGAAGAGTTTTTGCTGAAACAAGCAATATGTACCCTGACGGTATTTGCTTAGATGAAGAGGGAGCAATTTGGGTAGCAGACCCAAAAAATAAAGAAGTTATAAGAATAAAGGAAGGAGGCGAAATAACAGACAAGCTGGAGCTTGAAACGCGAGGCGCATATGCCTGCATGCTAGGCGGAAACGANGGAAAAACACTTTTTGTCTGCACAAATACAGGATCCGGCCCTGACATCGCAAATCAAAGAGCAGGTAAAATTGAAACCACNCGAGTAAAGATAGCTAAAGCTGGAAGACCATGAGCCCGCTGTCAATCACAGGCACTACAAAGTTTTATGCGCTGATTGGACACCCTGTCGAGCAAGTAAGAACTCCTACGGTTTTGAACGCCCATCTGAGGGAGCATGGTATCGACGCTGTTATGGTTACCTTTAATTTATTACCCGCGAACCTTAAAGACTTTTTTAAGATGATGAAGGGCTGGCAAAATTGTCTAGGATGCTGCGTCACTATTCCGCACAAGACACAAACATTGCAGTTGCTTGATTCCTTCACAGAGCGTGCTCGAAGAATTGGTGCAGTAAATATCATCAAGCGTGATGCTGAAGGTTATCTGCACGGGGATATGATGGATGGCTTGGGATTTCTTGCGGCTCTAAAAAAAAATAACGCGACGGTAGAAAATAAAAATATCGTTCTCGTCGGAGGCGGAGGTGCGGGCTCTGCAATAGCAGATTCGGTTGCAGAGGCCGGCGCCAAACAACTATCGATACTCGAAACAAACAAAAACCGACAGACTAACTTGATATCTAACCTTAGAAAAATATACCCCAGTACATCAATTTATGATCAACTTGTTCCCGGTCACAGCATAGACATCGTAATAAATGCGTCACCGTTGGGAATGAAAGTTAACGACCCNNTGCCCTTCCCTNTTGAAAAAATAAAGGGCAGCATAGTTGTCGCTGATGTTGTAACCAAACCCGATATCACAGAATTTTTGAAGATCGCGTCTAGAGCAGGTCACCTTATCCAAAGAGGGCGAGAAATGGCTGAAGCCCAAATGTCACTTTTTATTGATTTTATGGGTATTCCTAAAGAAGCTAATAACAATCTATATCTGGGAGTTAAAAAAAATGCGTTGTGAGTTTATTGCCATAGGAACAGAGCTATTGCTTGGGCAAATTGTAAATTCTAATGCAGCGTGGCTTGGTGAACAGCTGGCGCTTGCAGGTATAGACTGCCTCTATCAAGTTACAATTGGCGACAACAGGCAAAGGATGAAAGATACTATCACGCAAGCTTTGGAACGCTCGGATGCCGTTATTGTAAGTGGCGGACTAGGCCCAACTCAAGATGACATTACGAGAGAAGTAATAGCTGAGGTAATGGGCGTAGACTTGATAAGAGACGAAGAAATTGCCGAAAAGATTAGGTACCGTTTTGAATCTCGCGGCCGGGTTATGTCTGATAACAATCTCCGGCAAGCCGATATACCTAAGGGAGGCATGCCAATCCCTCAAATGCCAGGGACAGCCCCTGGGCTAATATGCCCGCTTGGAGACAAAGTGATTTACGCTGTCCCCGGTGTGCCATTCGAAATGAAAATGATGGTCAATGAATGTATTTTGCCAGATATGAAAAAAAGAGCGGGACTTACCGCCATAATAAAGAGCCGAGTACTGAAAACCTGGGGGCAAACAGAGTCAGGTCTCGATGAAATGCTTACGGAACGCATGGCGTATTTGGATGAGGTGGGAGGCGCGACGATCGCATTCCAAGCGAGTGGTATTGAGGGCCTCAAAGTTCGGATAACAGTCAAAGCGGGATCTGAGCAAGAAGCGGAGAAAGCATTATCTGATGAAGAAAAAGCAGTAAGAAAAATTATTGGAGAATTTGTCTTTGGGACAGATGAAGAAACAATGGAGTCAGTTGTCTTAGATATGCTCAGACAAAGAGATTTGACTTTGGCGATTGCAGAATCTGTAACGGGTGGAATGGTTGGAGCAAGATTAACTTCTGTTCCTGGCTCGAGTGATGTCCTTAAAGGATGCATCGTCGCTTATGCCAGTGAAGTAAAATACAATATACTAGACGTCCCCGAAGGACCAGTTGTTACCCCTGACACAGCACGCGCTATGGCCGAAGGCGCAAGAAACGCGTTAGGGGCTGATGTTGGGATATCAACAACTGGCGTTGCAGGTCCCTCAGAACAAGAGGGACAACCAGTCGGCACCGTGCATTTGGGTCTTGCTATCGGTGATCACATCGAAGCGCAGATGACGCAACTTCCGGGCGATCGTGCAAGAATAAGAGAATATGGTGTAATAAGCTTACTTAATTTCCTTAGATTGAGATTATTGGGCAGGGATGCGAATACCCCCTTTGCCGGTAAAACCCGATGATAAATATTTTTCATAAGCTTATCACCATTGTGATAGCGTTTATAAATATCGAAGAGTATTCTCCCGCCTTGTAATCAAAGAAGTGAGTAAACTTAATGTCAGACGACAACCTACTTATAGACGCTACAACCAAAATATTTGAAGATCTGTGCGACCCGCAAAACATCAATTCAGCTAAAGACAATTCTTGGAAACAACTTTTATGGAATGCTCTGGAAGAATCCGGGCTCACATCCGCATGGGTGCCAGAGGAGTTTGGCGGCGCAGGTGCCAGTATATCTGATGGGTTCAGCATTATAGAGGTGGCTGGAAAATTTGCCGTACCAATAGCTCTTCCCGAGACATTATTGGGAGGCTGGTTGCTTTCTAACGCAAATATAAATGTTCCGAAGGGAATAATGGCAGTAGCTCCCACTCGTCCGCGNGATAAAGTAACAATTCATTCAAATGGGACTTTAAATGGACAAGTAAGGGGCGTGCCTTTCGCAAGCGAAGCTGATCATATTGTGGCTGCGATCGAAGACGCTGGCTCCACAAAAGTTGCGTTAGTAGCCAAGAACAATTGTGAAATTAAATCTTTTTCAGGGCTCTCTGGAGACCCTCGCGACACCGTTTTATTTGATAACGTTGACGCAATTAGCATTCATAACTTGCAGGGTGACCTCAGCTACAGGTCAGTGAAGCTTATGGGAGCTACTATTCGATCTCTTCAGATCGGAGGTGCGCTTATGGCAATTTTAGAATTAGCAACAGAACATGCCAAGACGCGAGTAGCATTTGAAAAACCAATAGCAAAATTTCAAGCAGTTCAGCACAATTTAGCAAAATTGGCTAATGAGACGGCCGCAGCAGTGGCGGTAGCGAATTCTGCTGCTGACACATTGGCAAACAGTCCTGATAATGAGCAAGCAATTTTTTTTGAGGCATCATCAGCAAAAATCCGAACAGGTGAAGCTGTTGGTGAAGGAACAGCGATAGCTCATCAAGTGCTTGGCGCTATTGGCTTTACCGAAGAACATATATTGCACCGCTTTACCCAAAGGCTTTGGGACTGGCGAGACGACTTTGGCAATGAAAGTGAGTGGGCTGTCGAATTAGGTGCGTTAGTTGCCGAAAACGGCGCAGATGAACTTTGGCCCCTTCTGACTACACGTTAAAAATTAAAGGAAAGATTTGAATATGAGCCAATCGATAAACTTTGATCCAATCCGTCTACCTCCAGAAGCGGAAGAACTTCGGCTTGAAGTAAGGGAGTTTTTGGCTGAAGAAATTGCAAATGGAAGTTTTAACCCCTCCTCTTCAATACTAAAGAGCGGATTTGATAGAGAATTCAGCAAGAGAGTTGGAAAGCGGGGATGGATAGGCATGACCTGGCCAAAAAAGTATGGCGGGCAAGAAAGAAGCTTCCTCGAGCGCTATGTTGTTACCGAAGAATTTCGCAGTCAAAATGCTCCTGTAACGTGTCATTTTACGGCAGATCGTCAAAGTGGACCAGTTCTCTTAAAATACGCNCAGGAACATATTAAACTCGATATTTTACCACGAATAACGGCTGGAGACTGTTGCTTTTGTATTGGTCTAAGTGAACCAAACTCCGGATCAGATTTATTTGCAGCAAGCACGAAAGCTACCCCAACCGCCGGGGGTTATCTTATCAACGGCACAAAATTGTGGACGTCAAACGCACACCAAGCTGACTACATGATCGGCCTTTTTCGCACATCTCCCCCGACGAANGAAAANCGTAGACACGGCCTNACACAATTTNTAGTTGATCTTAAACAGCCAAACATAACCATTAATCCCGTAAGGAATATGGCTGGCAAGCATGACTTCAACGAAGTCGTCTTCGATGATTTATTCATACCAGAAGATCATCTTTTAGGAGAGATAGATTCCGCCTGGAAGCAAGCTACGAGCGAGCTCGCTTATGAAAGAAGTGGTCCNGAACGATTTCTTGAAACATANTATATGCTTCCCGAATTAGTGCGCGTACTCGGNAAAGAGCCNGATATAAGGGCTAAGGAAGGCGTTGGCNGGCTCGTAGCTCANTTACACACGTTAAGAAGAATGTCCGTTTCTGTAAATGGAATGCTNCAGGCTGGAAAAGAACCTGTTCTTGANGGATCAATAGTAAAAGATGTGGGAACGATATGGGAACANGCCCTNCCCTCAAANGCNCGTGAACTNGCTTCTTTCATAGATGATGAACCNGGCAACNGAACANACTTCGATGAATTATTACAATTNTCNACCAANATNNCNCCAAANCTCACAATTCAAGGTGGAACTACCGAAGTTTTACGAGGAATTATCGCTCGTGGACTGGGTTTACGATAAAAAAGATACGTTATGATTGACCTAAAACCCCTTTTATCTCCAAAGTCGGTTGCTGTGATCGGCGCCTCACCTGACGTCGGAAGTTTACGTGGAAGAATTGTTAGGGTACTAAATTGTCATGATTTCAATGGCAAGATCTATCCGGTAAGCCGCTCCCACAAAGATATTTTTGGTAAACCAGCCTTTTCATCTATTTTGGACGTCCCCGAAATCGTGGAACTTGCGGTACTTATTATTCCTGCAGAGTACGTTCTGCAAACCCTTGAGGACTGCCACAAAGCCGGCGTCAAGGCTGCATTAATCCTATCATCTGGGTTTGCAGAAGACAGTACTTCCGAGGGAAATAATCTGCAGGCTCAATTGTCAGCATTTGCTGACAGGACCGGGATGCTGATCAGCGGCCCAAATTCAGAGGGTTTTGTAAACACCGGGAATAAACTNTGCCCAACCTTTAGCCCTACGGTCGATGGTGAAGGTATATCGTTGAGCCCTCCCTGGACAGCAAAAGGCCGTGTTGCCGCGATAGCACAGAGTGGGGGAATGGGATTTGCATTTTTTGATCGAGCACGACCAAAACATCTACCATTTAGTTTTGTAATAACTTCAGGGAATGAAGCCTGCATAGAAAGTCTCGACTATGTCGAGTACTTAATAGATACCGATGAAGCAGACGTTTTTTTATTGTTTATGGAAGATGTAAAGACACCATCAAAACTCGTACGTGTAGCCAAAAAGGCTCTGGTTGCCGGCAAACCTATTATCGTCACAAAGATAGGCAGGTCAGACGCCGGCGCTCGCGCAGCTGCCTCTCATACTGCCTCACTAGCAGGCTCCTATACCGCCTACAAAACTGTTTTTGATGAGTATGGTATTATAGAGGGCGAAGACATTGAGGAGATGGTCGATATCGCCTCCGGATTTATATATTTTGGCGACCGCTTACCAGAAGGTAACCGGGTAGGTATTTTCACTGCCTCCGGAGGAGGCGGAGGATGGATGGCGGATAGCTGTGGAGCACATGGACTAGATGTCCCCATATTAGACCCCAAGACCCGAAAAGAGATCGATCAATATCTTCCAAGTTATGGAACCTCTCAGAACCCGGTTGATGGCACTGCAGGTGTTGTCAGAGAGGTTGGCTATGCAAATATAAGTCGCATGATCGCCTCTGCAAATAATGTCGATACTGTCATAACGATTGCGTCAACCAGGGTGCCTCACAAAATTGTTGAGGAAGAAACCTTATTGACAGAACTATCGAGAGAAACCCAAAAACCCGTTATGATTTGGAGCTATACTCTCCCCCACGACGAATCCAGTAAAACACTCGCAGCAGCCGGCCTGCCATTATTCACTAATGTAAGAAATTGCACGCGCACAATATCTCTTATGCAGCAATATAAGGAAAAACAAAAAAGCCTTTTAAAAGATAGGGTCCAAACCGAAAATAAANTCGGCAATAGCTCCGCCTTAGAGGAGGAGATAAAAAGACAAGCAACTAACATTACTGAATTTCATTCAATGGAAATACTTCACCAATATGACATTCCCGTGAACCCAGGGATTCTTGTCAATGATACAGAATCTGTCGTAAAAGCTGCAGAGAGCCTCGATTGTCCGGTAGCCCTGAAAATTCAATCCGCTGATATTCCGCACAAATCTTCCGCCGGCGGCGTGGCATTAAACTTGACTGGTAAAGATNAGNTCGTAACTAGCTTTAATACCATTATCCAAAACATTAAAAACAACAATCCAACTGCATCCATTGATGGCATTTTAGTTCAAAAAATGGTTGAGCCAGGTCTAGAAGTTATACTCGGTATTACAAATAAAGATGGCTTTGGTCCGATTTTAATGGTTGGCTTTGGTGGAACCAGTGTTGAAGCCAGTGGAGATGTTGCATTTGCGCTTTGCCCGGTCACACCGACGAAATGTGAGAATTTACTTGGGACTCTGAAGGGTAGTATTTTATTAGATAAAAAAAGATACGACCTCCCCGCCCTAGTAAGACTTATGACAACCCTTTCAAGTTTTGCAATTAGCGTTCAACATTTAATATCCGAGATTGATCTCAACCCCGTTATTCTACACTCGCCGGGGAACGGAATATCTGTCGTTGATGCCCTGATGGTAAAGTTTGATGAAACAAGCAAAAGATAGGAATTAAGGAATGGTACAATTTAAAAGTTATGATGATATCGGTGTATCGACTGAGGGTCACGTTGCAACAATCGAAATTCAACGACCACCCCACAACTTCTTTGATTACTCACTTATCCAACAAATTGCCGATGCAATGGAGACAATAGATAAGGATAACAACCTCCGCTGTGTTGTCCTTTGTGCTCAAGGAAAATCTTTTTGCGCTGGAGCAAATTTTGGATCAGATGGAAGCAGTGCTAATAGGAGTCAGGAAAATAACCCCACAGATAAGTCTTCGCATCTTTATGTTGAAGCGGTAAGGCTGTTCGCCACTAAAACACCTATTGTCGGTGCTATCCAAGGAGCTGCGATAGGGGGCGGTCTAGGCCTTAGCCTCGTCCCAGATTTTCGCNTTGCCTGCCCTGAGTCACGATTCGCCGCCAATTTTACAAGGTTGGGCTTTCACCCGGGCTTTGGATTGACGCATACTTTACCTGCATTAATAGGAAATCAAAGAGCAACTTTGATGTTCTATACTAGTCGCCGTATTAAGGGTGAGGAAGCATACGAGTGGGGACTAGCAGACATGCTCGTTCCTCTTGAGGAAGTACGAACGGCAGCAACTGATTTAGCAAAAGAAATATCAGAGAATTCGCCCCTCGGCGTTATGGAAACAAGAGCGACTATGAGGCAAGGGCTGGCTGACCGCGTACGAAAAACTACAGACCATGAGCTAGTCGTTCAGGACAAACTTAGGCAGACTGATGACTTTAAGGAAGGCGTAAAGGCGGTAGCCGAGAGGCGCGTTCCCAACTTTAAGGGCGCTTAGAATATAATGCGGTATATAGCCAAGTTCTCATAGCGATTGCTATCGTAGCTACATATAATTTAATAGTGCTATTTATTTGGCCTTAAAGGAAACTTAGTCTCTATATCGGAGACCTGACTCTTAAGCATTAGTAATCCCTTATCTCGATTTCGAAAAAGCTCTTCAGGGGTCATTTTACCGTAATCAAAGTAACCTCCGCCGCTCATCACGCCCTGCCGCCCAGAGGAGATCAATTCGTCTAGTGTGTTACTTTGAGNTTTAGGTGTTGGAGGGTCATAAGTCATATTTGCCATTCCCCTCTGCATCATATCTAGTCCGGTAAAATCAGCTTTCATTAAGCTTCCCATTAAAGCCATCCGGAGAGCTAATCCATATTTTACGGAGTCATCGATTGCGTCTGCTGAAGCCCAACCTTCATCCAAAAGACGTGTAATTTCCAACCCCATAGCTGCTTGAAGACGGTTTGCAACATAGCCATTTATAAACTTTCTAAATACGACAGGCTTTTTACCCAATTTAATATAAAATGCCTCCATTCTCTGCAAAATATCAATGTCGGTATCGGGCCCAGCAGCAAGATCTACCAAATCAATTATGTAAGGGGGCGTATACCAATGAGCAATTAAACAAAAACTTTTTCTGGCTTCTGGAACAAGCGGAAAAATATCTAAGTTTGAAGTGTTACTAGCTATTATGACATCTTTTCGAGCGGAGTTATCGATGTGTTGGAACACCTCTGTTTTAACTTCCCTATTTTCTACAACTGCTTCTACGACTAAATCAGCGTCTTTAACTGCTGTATTTAATTCGAGGGTCGTTTTTATTCTAGCCTTCGCGTCTTTCTCTTCGCTTTTTGTTATTGTTCCCGCATCTACCAATGTTTCAAGGGCACTGTCGATCAATTGTAGTCCTTTTGCAATCTGCGACTCTTTAAGATCCTGCATAATTACATTGCAGCCACCCAAGGCATGCACTATCGCAAGGGCATGTCCCATCAGTCCGGCGCCAATCACACCTACCTTTTCTATTTCCCTCATGCTATTTTCTCCGCTAAGTAAGACTAAATGACGAAAAACATAGTTCTAGGTACTCGATATATGTCAAGATTAAACAAACGTAATTTTGTAAAGTAGGGATGACAATCTAAAAAGCTGATTGTCACAAATAAGATGACGCGGTCAAAAATAATAATCGTTGGTGGTGGGCTAGGTGGTCTAGCTGCTGCGCTGGCACTCGCACAGAAACAGTTTGATGTTACCGTTTTAGAACAGGCTGATCAATTTAGAGAAGTGGGTGCAGGGATACAACTCGGCCCTAATGTATTTAGAATGTTTAAAGCTTTAGACTTAGTAAACCCCATTGAGGAATTAGCCGTTTTTCCTGACGCACTCGTCATGCGCNACGCGATTACGGCAAATGAAATCACACGTATACCAATCAACACAGCTTCATTTAAGAAACAATTCGGTTTTCCTTATGGCGTAATTTATAGGCCCGATCTCCTGAATGTGCTCAAACGAGCTTGCGAACAATTTTCAAACATAAAGATAATCTTCAACAAGAGAGTCTTGACTACTCGGCAAACAAAAACTTCAGCATCTGTCATTTGCGAAGATCAGAGTTCATATGATGCTGAGGTCATTATTGGCGCTGATGGTTTGTGGTCAGAAATTCGCAAAAATATCGTTNNTGATGAAGCTCCTCGTNTTTCAGGTCANATAGCATANAGNGCAGTCCTTCCTTTANATGAAGTTCCTGATAAGGCTCGTNAGAATGAAGTCATCTTNTGGGCAGGNCCNANAACACATTTGGTACANTATCCGCTTCATCGAGGAGANATTATGAACCTCGTTGCTGTTTTTCATAGTCATCGATATGAGGAAGGTTGGGACGTATATGGCGAAAGTTCAGAGTTAAAGGAACGATTTTCTGGTCACCACGTCTACGTTCTCGATCTTCTCGCCAAGATCAACTCTTGGAAGATGTGGGTTCTGTGTGACCGAGAACCGGTGAAGAATTGGAGCAATAGCCGGATAAGCTTACTCGGTGACGCGGCCCACCCAATGCTCCAATATCTTGCTCAAGGGGGTTGCATGGCTATTGAAGATGCAGTTTGTTTAGCGTACCATTTAGATAGGCACAGCGAGAATCTCATAGAGGGCCTTCAAGCCTATCAAAAAAATCGTTATTTAAGAACTGCTCGTGTTCAATTGACAGCACGTTTTTATGGAGATGTGTATCACGCCACTGGCCCGACTGCCGAACTCCGCGACTTGACACTTGGTGGACGCACGACAGAGCAAGCTTATACTGGCATGTCATGGTTATACAATGGGATTGATGAAGTAGGGCGTCAGAAGTTTTAAATTATAATATTTATCTTCTACTGCAATACGATCTAGTTCGTTTTTTACATCTCTAGCGCTTAAAGCTGATAAATATCTACCGTGCCATCTATAACATCTTCCATAAGGGTGATTTTTTTTGCTTGTATGTGCAGTCCTTTTTGGCATTTTTCTAATGAATAATCGTACCATCCTCCACGCCAAATTTTTCCCCGCCTCGGATCTAGGCACAAGACGATCCATTTTGCTACTACTTTAAAAATGGTAGATGTTTCTTCCACCAAGCGGATATTCGTCACCGAATGCATAGTGCGTGCAAGAGGCAAAGAGGCATAAGCATCGACGGAAGTTATACGATGCACCCTAGCTTCTAGAGCAGGTTTGCCNACTAGGTACATCATGTTAACGGAAAGTTCCGGGTCTTCCACCAGCTGTTCCTCACTGTCCCAGCTAGGAACCCAAATTACACAATCGGACGTGTAAAGATCGAGCCAATCTTGCCACTGCTTTCGATCAAGTAGATCCGCTTCTAAAAAAATTAGATCCTCTATCTTGTTTAACATTTCAATTTTAGCACTCATTTTTTTAGAAAGGTTTCTAAGATATTAAGAAATTGCTTCTAACCACGTTTTGTAAAATCCATAGTAAAGTGTCTCATTACTCCAATGTGGATTGGTAGATATTGGGTTAGCACCTAATAAGGCTATCGTTTCATCCGCTCCAGAAACCATAGAACTTCTCCCTCTATCGAACTCATTCCATTTGACAAGTTCTGCGCCGGAACCTCTCTGCACATCTTCAAGTGCCGCCATATCATCTGGTGTTGCCATCCCCGTCACCATAAAAAAATCTTCAAACTTTCTGAGCCTAGCCTTCCTTGCTTTATTACTTTCTCCTTTTGGAGCAATGCAATACACTTTGATTTCCGTTCGGTCCGGTGCATGTGGAATAAGCACTCGGATCTGAGTTGAAGACTGATCCATTAAGTGAATATTTGGAAATAAAAAGAGATTTCGCCCCTTATTTATCATCCAGTCAACTTTACCTGCATCAAATATTTTTAACAAAGAACTGCGCTGCTCTGCCAGAGGAGCCACCTCCGGATTTCCCCGTTCCGCCCAGAGCAACATATGTCCACCGCCAAGGTCACTAACACCCGTTGGTGTTGATCCGGTTATTCGGGCAGCCTCCGTCTTACGCATATAACCACTGACTTCAGCAGACTCTCTCTTAGCCATAGCTCGAGCAAAAACTCTGTGAACTGTGGAGACATGGTAACCGTCCACACCGTTCTCCGCTTGTAACTTCCAATTACCTCGAACCATGTATGATTGAGTGCCGGGCACGATTTCCATTCCGAGAGGAGACTGCTCAGCCAAGAGGTCAATGAAATATTTAGCTTCCCCTAGAAAATCTTCAAGTTCCTGCGGCGGTTCCTCCAGAGATACATAGATAAAGCCTTTATAATTCTTTACTCTTGATAAACTCTTAAGGTTAAATTTGTTTTTTTCTACACCACTCGGCCATCCGACTTCCTCTTCTTTAATTTTTGTACAGCGTCCTTTGAGATCAAAACACCAACCATGAAAACGACAGGTTATCGTTTTCATAGACCCTCTCNTGGTTCTGCTAAGCGTGGCTCCTCGATGCGAACATGCGTCAACAAAACCACCAATTTCATTGTTGTTCTGTCTGATAACAAAAACCGGTTGCCTGCCAATTTTGGCTGAATAGTAATTACCTATTTTTGGAATTTGACTTTCATGGCAAATATAGACCCAATTTGCCTCNAAAATGTTTTGCATCTCAATCTCGAAGATCTCGTGATCTGTATATGCAGCACGAGCAACTCTAAAGTTTGATTTACTTTCATCGATCAAATCAGTCTTTTTCAGCGCTTCTTCTTTCACCACTTTTTCTCCAAACGCAAAAAACCGTCATGTAGTAACTTAATATTTTTCGATCATTTCAGTTTGAGGCGACAGTCAATTTATGACAATAGTAATTATCTATTATTTTGAACACTTTTCCTTTTTGCTGAATGACTATCAGAGGATAATTTAATTATGAAAGTTGGACTTTTTCTAACAAATCAACAGTTTTTAGACACTGACATGATCGCAGCTTTGGATGACCAGATTGCCATGGTACACCACGCTAGAGATTTTGGCTGGGATACGCTGTTATCNGGACAACACTATTTAAATGAAGGTAACAATCAACAACTCCAATTGGTTCCATTTCTAGCACGCCTGATACCTGAAGCNGGGGATATGAATATTGCTTTGGGAATCCTTTTACTNAACCTGCATAATCCTGTTTACACGGCAGAAACGGTCGCTAGCCTTGATATTATATCACGNGGAAAACTAATTTTTGGAGTTGGTCTTGGATATAGAGATGTTGAGTTTGATGCTTTNGCTGTACCAAAAGGAAAAAGAGTTGCNCGTTTTGAAGAATATCTAGAACTCGTCCAAAAACTTTGGACGGAAGATAGTGTTACACATAGTAGCGAAACTTGCATCTTAAATAATATCCGCATGAATGTTCGACCGGTTCAAAAGCCTCGGCCGCCAATTTGGTTAGCCGCTAACAATGATAAAGCAATAAAAAGAGCAGCCAGAATGTCCGACGCATGGTTTGTTAATCCACATTCACAACTCGAAACTATTCGGCGTCATATGCATATCTATAATACTGAACTGAAAGACTGCGGGAAAACGGCTCCAAGAGAACTCCCAATTATGAAAGAAATCTTTTGTGCTAAAGACAAGAAATCTGCTGTTGAACTCGCTGGATCTTATTTATTTGGTAAATATCAGGATTACGCAAAGTGGGGACAAGATAAAGTGATGCCCGAAAATGANAGNTTTGACCAAGAACTCGAAGACTTGATCAAAGGAAGGTTTATTCTTGGATCACCCGAAGAATGTTATGAAGAACTCCGGCCTTATTGGGAAGAATTTGGAATGAACCATCTCATTATACGAACACATTGGGTTGGAATGCCTCGCAANCTCTCTTTGGATAGTATGGAACTTATATCAAAAGAACTAATACCAGAATTAAGAAAAGTCGACGCAAAACCAACCCTTTAAATACCTACATGAGTTAATTTTACGTTGTTTCNGAGGGCCTCAATCAGCNTGCAACATTTCCACACGTTCAAAAAGTCGCTGCCGAGGTGAGGGAACTGGCTTGTTGTATACGCCAAAAACATGCCGTTTAAAGAAATACTCTGTCAGTTGCAAACCTTCTGAAAACTCTTTTGGNGCCTTGAAGCCTTTTGATGTCAAGAATGACGGCAACGGCAAGAGCTTGTCTCGATACTGCTCGCCTGCCACGTCACTTACAGCGCAACCACTTTTTGGACTTACAAATGACAAATCCTCAACATCCCCAGTAACAACGCATTTATCGAGGCCCAGTTTAAACCCGGTCTCTCCTAAAAAGCCTATTTCCCAGCGAATGTAAGCAGCAAGCCATATATANTCATCGTAATCANTTATTGTGTCTANCAATNCTAAAAGTCCATGCCANACCTCCNCAGCCGGCTCCCGGTCTGGCAAGGCTTGATCAATTATAGCTACGGCTGATGTAAGACCTAAAAGTTTTAAGGGGTCATCAAAAAAGTTAGTTGCTATACTTTTTATTGGCTCAAGTTTGAATGTACCCAAATGTTCTGACAAACGAGCCTGCCAAGTTGCATTGACTTTATTCCCAATTTGCAACAGGCTACGCATAGCTTGTGTTTTAGCGCCACGCACTAATCCGGCGTACTTGCCATTTTTTTTCGTAAATATGTTTACAACAGCAGCGCTCTCACCAAAGGCCGTTACCTTTAATATTATCGCTTCGTCTTCCCAATTAATCATTCTGTTTATGCATTTGGATTGAGCCCCCAGATTTTATATCGATCAGGATCATCCATCCAATTCTCCCGAACTTTCACAAATAAAAATAAGTGAACTGACCGCTCTAATATTTGTTCTATCTCTATTCGAGCTGCTTTGCCAAGCATNTTTATCATCGAACCGTTTTTCCCAATAACAATTTTTTTATGCCCAGCTTTCTTCAAATAAATGATTTGATTTATAACTATTGCGCCGTCGTCCCTCTCAGTCCATTCTTCAGTCTCTACTGTAGTTGCATATGGTAGTTCCTGGTGTAGTCGCATGAATATTTGCTCTCTCGTGATTTCTGCAGCCAAGAGCCTTGCNGGTAGATCTGTAATTTCGTCTTCAGGATAAAGCCATGGTCCCTTTGGCAAGTTTTTTGCCAAGTAACTCATGACTTCNTTGNATCCTTCACCAGTGAGTGCCGATATAATNAACGTTGCATCAAAGGAACATATCGCTTCAAAACCTTTAATTAATGGCAACAGGGTTTTGTTATTAACAAGGTCAACCTTATTAAATACTAGAATTTTTTTCTTTGCTGATTGCCCCAATTCATCGAGAATTTTATTTGTTTCGTCGTCTATTCTACTTTTTTGAGCATCGTATAGAAAAAGAATGATGTCGGCGTCACCCGAGCTGCCCCANGCTGCCTCCACCATAGCTCTATCCAATCTGCGTTTCGGTTCAAATATTCCGGGCGTGTCAGAAAAAACCAATTGCGACTCTTCATGGATGCAAATGCCCCTAATAACTGATCGTGTTGTTTGGACTTTTCGCGTTACTATCGTGATTTTCTGGCCAATAAAGTGATTTATTAAGGTTGATTTCCCCGAGTTTGGAGACCCGATGACCGCGACAAAGCCAGCTCTTTTCTCTTCTAACATTCTTGTCCCTTTAACACTTCAGCTAGAAGAGATTTAGCCGCCATCTGCTCTGCTTGCCGTTTCGAAGTTCCGTAACCTTTTTGTGGCTCAAATTTTCCCAAATATACCTCAATCAGAAATTTGGGAGAGTGTGCGGGCCCTTCCTGCGAAATAACCCTATATTCAGGGAGCGCATATTGTCGGCGTTGCGCCCATTCCTGCAAAGCTGTTTTTGAATCTACCGGGGGCTCTTCGTCCAATGCCAATAATGGTTCCCAATGCTCTAGTATAAATTGTCTAGCGATTTCAAGCCCACCATCCCAATAGAGTGCACCAATTACTGCCTCTAATGCATCGGAAAGGATTGTTAAACTCTCTCTAGCACCCGCGGCTTCCTCACCAGCGGAAATTAGCAGATAATCCCCAAATTTTATTTTACGCGCGACAACTGCCAAGGAATCTCTCTTCACTAAATTAGCATAACGCCTAGAAATCTGACCTTCTCTTTCGTTTGGAAACCTTTTCAATAGAGTCTCTGAGACGACTAAACCTAAAACCCTATCGCCNAGAAACTCCAATCGCTCGTAAACATTCCAAGAAGAACGCTCNAAACTGGCATGAGTAAGAGCTTGCNTTAGGACATTAGGATCNTTAAAGCGATGCCCAACCAGCTTTTCCAGCTCTATGAGCTTAAAGGTATCATTGCTCAACGTATGCCACCGAAAACTCTATTGAAACGAACAGCCTTATGCCAATTCCATATCTGCCACCACGACCATTTTTTATCCCATGACCAGAATATTAACTCCGCCTGTCCTATAAAATTTCTAAAAGGAACAAATCCAACTGACGGATCTCTACTATCCACCGAGTTATCTCTGTTATCGCCCATCATGAAAAAGTGACCCTGGGGAACTGAAAACACTCTGGTATTGTCTGCCCCCCCATTATCACCTAAGACTTCTAAAATCTTATATGATCGACCATTTGGCAATGTCTCAACAAATTGCGGAACAAAAATTTTTCGGCCAAAAGGATCTATTTTTGGCATGCCTTTAACGCGCCTACGTTCTACCATTTTTCCGTTAATAAAAAGTAACCCATTTTTAATCTGGATTTTGTCGCCTGGTAAGCCAATCACCCTCTTGATGTAATCTACATCTGTATCCGTTGGCTTTCGAAAAACAGCCACGTCTCCTCTCTTAGGCTGAGAAGGNANAATTCTTTCCGATATTAANGGTGGCGAGAAAGGTACTGAATAACGACTNTANCCATAAGANAACTTTGAAACAAACAAGTAATCTCCNACAAGAAGNGTNGGGATCATCGATCCAGAAGGAATATTAAATGGCTCATATGAAGTTGTTCTGACCATGGTGGCTATGAGAACTGCCCAAACCACTGTTTTGGCNAGCTCCCATGTACCATTTGGTTTTTTTTCTGTCATTTTTAATTTTATTTCTTTTGATGTTTTAACTTATGTTACCAATAGATAAGCCTGAACCCTGATATTGAGATGCGCAGTTATAGACTGAATAAAATTCACTAGATCCAAATCGACTTTTTAAAATCCGACTTTGATTATTATCTTGGAGATTTTTTTTGCTCATTTTCAGCAGAAATTATTACAAAAGCTTGAGCATAGACTAATTCGTCTGATAGCGATAGATCAATGCGAGCAACCATATTTTCTGGTGTCAACTTTTTGAGCTGTTCAGCAGCCTTGCCTTTCAACTCTAGAAATGGCTTACCTGATTTATTATTCCGCACCCCCATATCTTTCCAATTGATTCCAAGCTGCTGTTCATCTCCAAGAGCTTTCCATGCAGCCTCTTTAGCAGCAAAACGTTTTGCCAAAGAAGCCGCGGGTTTCAAATTTTTTAATGATCGCGTTTCCTCTTCCTTAGTAAAAACTTTTTTTATGAATCTTTCGCCGAACTTATCCAAAAGATTTTCTATACGCTCAATACTAACAATGTCATTTCCAACGCCCAGAATCATATTTTACCTTTTCAAGTTTACTAAACCAATTACTCCTGATGAACTCTTGCATTGTCTATGAGCTCACGCATTTTCTTGATGCTATTGCCCAAGCCACTGAATATAGCCTCAGCAATTAAAAAGTGGCCAATATTCACTTCTGCAACCTCTCCTACTTCTGCTATTTTTGATACATTCTGATAATTCAAGCCATGCCCAACATGGCACTCCAGTCCAATATTCGTAGCTATTTTAATCCCAGTTTTTATTTTTTCTAATTCAGCAGGCCTATCCTCAGGATTAGAATCAGAATATGCCCCGGCATGGATTTCTATGACAGGAACACCTAGTTCTGCCGCAGCTGTTATCTGTGCTTCATCAGCCTCAATGAAAAGCGACACCCGGCTTCCAATACTAGAAAGTTCATCACATATCTTACGAAGACGGTCTGATTGTCCAACTACATCCAGTCCACCTTCTGTTGTTATCTCCTGACGGTTTTCCGGAACGATGCAAGCCGCATGCGGCTTATAAAGAGATGCAATGTCTAACATCTCTTTTGTTGCGGCCATCTCAAAATTTAGCGGCAAGCCAACCTCGTTTACCAATCGATAAATATCATTATCGTTTATATGCCTACGATCTTCACGCAAATGCGCTGTAATGCCGTCAGCACCAGATTCTTTCGCAATTTTCGCAGCTTCTATTGGATCAGGGAAGCTTCCGCCTCTTGCGTTTCGCAACGTAGCTACATGATCTATGTTTACCCCTAGNCTAATAGGATCCATAAATACACCCCAATTTCGTTTTAGTGTTTTAGACTTTATATTTAAAAGATTGTTACTGCTGTGACTTACAAACAACTAACTACTAAATGCTATNTTAAAGACACTTAGTCAAATCAACCTCTGGCTCTCTCAACCGACGTTATAACAGGCGTAGCTCTTAACGCNCCTATTATATNTCTTAAATGCTTTATATCATTAACCTCAACATCTATCTGCATTTCGAAAAAATCTATCGCTCTAGTAACAATCTTTAAATTGATGATATTTCCTCCATTCTTACCAATTATTGACGTAAGGCTCCCCAAGCTTCCCGGCTCATTTTCCAATACCACACCAAGCCTTCCTATTTGTTTGGGCGAATTGGCATTAACATCCCAAGAAACATCCAACCAACGTTCCGGCATTGCATGAAACCCTTCAAGGGTTTCACAATCTATTGTGTGTATGGTTACACCTTTGCCCGTCGACGTTATACCAACAATTTTCTCGCCTGGAAGGGGATGGCAGCAATGTGCATAATGAAAAGCCATTCCTGGTATTAATCCCCTTAATGGGATCGAGTCGTTTTGTTTTTTCTCACTGAGAGCTACAATATTACTTGCGGTAGAACTTATTGAAGATCTATTTTCTGGGGTAATAACTTTTAAGATTTCCTCGGTCGATACTTCGCCCTCTCCGATTGCAGCCAACACATCTTCAACCTTCTCGTATTTAAGTTCTTCCATAATTTTTAAAAGCAATTTTTGAGAATATCTTATGCTCATCTTCTTTAAGGTTTTTTGAAATATAGCTTTCCCAAGATCGCAAAATTGTTCGTAACGCTCATTTCTTACAAATCGCCGTATTGAAGCCTTAGCTTTACCTGTGACTACAAATTTCTCCCAAAGCGGCGATGGCGAAGCATTTTTTGAAGTTTCGATCAATACTTGGTCACCATTTTCAAGTTGCGTATTTAAAGGACGCAAGCGACCATTTACTCTCGCCGCAACACATGTATCTCCAACCTCCGAGTGAACAGCGTAAGCAAAATCAACTGGGTTAGCACCTCTCGGGAGGGCTATGAGTTCACCTTTTGGGGTAAATGCGAAAACCTGGTCTTGATACATCTCAAGCCGTGTATGCTCCAAAAATTCTTCCGGGTCGGATGCTTGATCAAGAATCTCTAACAGTTCCCGAAGCCATCGATACTGCTTCCCTTCTGTTGTAATTGATTTCCCTTGTTTGTAGCTCCAATGAGCCGCCACTCCCAATTCCGCTATCTCGTGCATTGAGTGTGTTCGTATTTGAATTTCAATTCGCTGCCGTTTTGGTCCAATTATACCTGTATGAAGAGATTGATAACCATTGGGTTTTGGAGTGCTTATATAGTCTTTAAATCTACCAGGCAAAACAGGGTANGAAGTATGNAGTAAACCTAAAAGGTTATAACAATCCATTTGATTTTCAACAAGNAGTCGAAAGGCAACGATATCTGAGAGTTGCTCGATATTTACACTTTTNCGCTGCATTTTCTGCCATACAGAATAAGGCGATTTCGCACGTCCCGAAATCTCAACCTCTATACCTCCTTCACGGCACTTTTCTAATAACTCATTTTCGATATACTTGATAGTATTGCTTCCCTCTCTAACTAAAACATCGAGCCTCGACGTTACAGTTTCAAAAGCATCTTCATTGAGCTCCTTAAAGGCGAGAAACTCTAATTCATCCTTAAGCTCATGTATCCCTATTCGTTCTGCCAATGGTGAATAGATATCCATCGTCTCAAAAGCTATTCGTCTACGTTTGTCTTTGTCAGAAATGAAGTGCAATGTCCGCATATTATGCAAACGGTCCGCTAATTTGACCAACAGCACACGTATGTCATCCGACATAGCTATTACTAATTTTCGAAAATTTTCCGCTTGTTTCCTGCTATCAGAGACTAAGTCAATACGACTTAATTTTGTTACGCCATCTACTAGACTTGCTATCTCTTTTCCAAACATCCTACCTATTTCTTCTACCGTCACATTTGTGTCTTCCACAGTGTCGTGAAGTAGGGCTGTTATGATNGTNTAATGGTCTAAACGCATTTTAGTTAAAATGCCTGCGACCTCGAGTGGGTGAGAGAAGTAAGGATCGCCAGAGGCCCGCCTCTGTGATCCGTGCGCCTTCATTGAAAAAACATAAGCTTTGTTTAAAGCATCCTCGTTGGCGGCCGTATCATAGGATTTTACCCGTTCCACCAATTCGTACTGTCTGATCACTCTTAATTCTCCGACGGATCAATAACATCCCGGACAAATATAACGTAGTAGCAATTTTCTTAAAAAAATAACCTATTAAGTTTCATCTTCTAGTGTTGCTTCATCAACATCTTCAAAAATTTGTCCTGTCACTGCCGAGCCCTCATGAATTTGCATACCCATGTCATCAGCAGTTTTTGTTCCATAGGACGTCTCAGTAGAACCTGAAGCATCTAAAGCACCAGCAATAAACTTGTGCTGTTCGTTCTCTTCTGGATCAACATCATCCTCGTCAGGCTCATCTATTTCAACATGCCTNTGCAAGCCTTTTACTAAGGANTCTTGTATATCTTCAACAANAATCTTCTCCTCCGCGATCTCGCGCAGTGCGACTACTGGGTTTTTATCATTATCTCTTTCTACAGTTATCTCCGCGCCGGAAGCAACATCTCTCGATCTCCGCGCTGCAACCATTACAAGATCAAACCTATTTGAAATTTTCTCTATACAATCTTCGACTGTTACTCGCGCCATACCTAAAACCAATCCCAAAGATTTTCCGATTAAGCCCTTTATACGGCCCCCCAANGGTTTCGGCAATAGCCAAGATTCCAGCACAAAAATTTGGGGGTTCACTTTATTACTACTCTATTTTTTTTATTTTCTGTCCTTCCGGCAAAAGCGCTACTAACTCAGACAACTTTTGTTTTGTTGATGGAGATCGCCATTCCGGGCAAATATCCTGTAGAGGTAAGATTACAAATGCTCTTTTGTTAATTCTAGGATGCGGTAATATCAAATTTGGATTATTATTTACCACCATTCCTTTATAGTCCAACAAGTCTAAATCCAAAGTTCTAGCAGCATTCACCTCACTTCTTTTTCGACCAAAGAGATCTTCAATCAAGTGCAAAGTTTTTAGAATAGACNCAGCCCCTTTGGTGCTCGAAATCTCCACTACTCCATTTATAAACCACGGCTGAGATGAAACCGGAACTGGCTCTGATTCATACCAATCAGACTGCTTACAAATTTTCAAACCGAACTCGGGAAAATGTCTAATTGCAGATAGCACCGTTTGATAAGGCGTTGAACAGTCTTGAGAGCTCAGATTTGAACCTATTCCCACATAAATCATTTTCACCTGCTAAGAAATCACAACTAGTGTTCTTTACAAAAGCAGATCTATCACACTTTATATGCTAGAATACAAGATTGGAAACCACGCATCCTATTCTTTTTTGCTAAAAACACTCAGTTAACTACATCACAAGCTACAACTATTTCTAGGAATTATGATTACTCAACCCAATACAAATTGCAGCCAATGTCCGCGACTTTATCGCTTCAGAGTTAAAAATACCGAAAATCATATTGATTGGNATAACGCACCCGTATCCTCTTTTGGCGATACGGATGGCCAACTTCTGATAGTAGGATTAGCACCGGGCCTTCGGGGCGCAAATAAAACCGGCAGGCCTTTTACAGGCGATTGGGCGGGAGATCTTTTGTACGCCACCCTTGCAAAATTTGGTTTTACTAGCGGTAGATATGGCGCAAATGCCGAGGACGGACTCAAACTTTTGAACTGCAGAATAACGAATGCTGTTCGATGCGTCCCACCNGAAAANAAACCAACTGGTGAAGAAATTAAGACTTGCAATAAATTCCTAATAAGAGAGCTAAAAGGCATGCGAAACTTAAAGATGATACTCGCCTTAGGCGGGATAGCACACTCTGCGGTCCTTTCAGCATTGGATAAAAGAAAGTCAGAGTACAAATTTATTCACAATGGGTCATACAGGCTAAATAAGCGTTTGCAGTTGGTTAGTTCCTACCATTGCTCCAGATACAATACGAATACCGGACGCCTCACTCAGCAAATGTTCGAGACAATCTTTGAAGGCATAAAAACAAAATTATAAATACCTAAATTTAACCTTTTTCTCTCAGAAGCCTTGATTTTTCGCGTTGCCAGTCGCGCTTTTTCTTATCTTGCCGCTTGTCAACTTGACGCTTACCTCTAGCAACTCCTACTTCAAGTTTAACAATTCCTCTAGGGTTAAAGTATAAACGAAGCGGGACTAGCGTGCACCCGTCTCTGCGAACAAGACCGAGTAGACGGTCCCTNTCCCGTTTATGAACTAATAAATTTCGTGGACGGCGTGGTTCATGATTGAACCGATTGGCAGCTTCATATTCTGGGATATGTAAATTGAACAAGACTAAATCACCAGAAGACTCCCCGGCATATGCTTCGTTAAGACTAGCTCTGCCATTACGAAGGCTCTTAACCTCNGTCCCATGCAATATNAGACCCGCCTCTAATGTTTCGTCTATAAAATAATCGTANCGCGCTCTNCGATTTTGTGCGATGGCGCGNAAGCGCTCGACAGCCACNCGCTATTCTCCGTTTTANTCAGTAAAANATCGATTTAATTGATTAAACCTGCATGCCGCATTGCCGCCGCTACCTTTGTTTTACTGTCTTCTGCAATTTCACAAATGGGTAACCGNGCGTCAGGTGAACAAANNCCTAAAAGATGNGCTGCATATTTNACTGGCCCNGGGCTTGTCTCACAAAATAACGCATCATGAAGAGGTANCAACCTATCATTAATTTCACGAACTGTATCCAAATCACCTTTTTGCCAAGCCTTATGCATTTTTGAAAGCGGCCCAGGTGCAACATTGCAAGTGACAGATATACACCCGTGCCCGCCTTGAGAAAGATAAGGGACAATTGTGGCATCTTCACCCGAAAGCTGACAGAAATCTGGTCCTATCTCTAGTCTAGTAGCTAATGGACGAACCAAATCTTGGGTAGCATCTTTTACTCCTACAATATTAGAATGTTCCGACAAGCGTTTCATCGTACCTAAACTCATATCAATTACACTTCTTGGCGGAATATTGTAAATGATGATAGGAAGATCGACCGCGTCCGCTATGGCCATAAAATGGCGATACATTCCTTCTTGCGTAGGTTTATTATAGTAAGGCGTGACATGGAGAGCCGCATCAGCACCGGCAGCTTTAGCATGCTGTGTAAATTCAATTGCCTCCGCGGTGGAGTTCGACCCTGCTCCAGCGATTACCGGAACGCGGCCATTAGCCTCCTCTACACAAAGCTCTACAACTTTCTTATGTTCTTCGTGGCTTAAGGTTGGAGACTCACCCGTAGTACCGACAGGAATTAGGCCATCGGTTCCTTCTTCTATCTGCCAACAAACTAATTTTCGAAAAGCTGCCTCATCTATTACACCGTTAGCAAATGGAGTTATAAGCGCAACCAACGAACCTTTAAACATCGGATTTCCCACATTATAAGCCATTTTTATACCCTCTATAACAATAACAATTCGATAGCATACGACCTTGCAACCGATACAGCAAGAGTTTGCATTACTCAAAAAAATTAGAGTAACTTCTATTTACTTGTTTTAACTTTTAATGTCATATCAGATTGAATACAGATTAATGCAAATGCCGTTAGGTTAAGGCGAATTCAACTTGCGAGCGATTTTTTTCTTTCTGCCATTTTTTTTCTTTTTTGTTTTAGAAACATTTGGCCTTAACGCAACTGCTCAAAACTATAAATCCGGCTATCAATCAATAGTTACAACTCCACCACTACCACGCCTTAAGCCAACTCTAAAACCTTTTACAAATATTATTCCTTCTCAAGGCCAACTTTACAACGAAGCCATAACCCTTGCGGAACGTGGAGACTGGATAAAGTTAGAGAGATTTGAGCATCTAACTAAAAATACGCATNTGNAAAAANTNTTACTNTGGTTGAAACTTANNCATTCAANTACNCGANANNGNTTTGGATCGATAGCNAGATTNTTNNAGCAAAACCCNTATTGGCCAGAGCGCAATCAACTAATTNAGCGAGCGGAGTTGTTGTTATCATCAAAGAAGTCTCCACGGGATGTAATAGACTGGTTTTCCAAATATTCGCCAAGAACGACAGACGCACATTTAAAATGGATAAGAGCACTAGAGACGACCAACGACAAAGAAAATCTCGATAAAGCAGTTCTCTCACTTTGGAAAACGAAAATATTATCTCAGCGGCAACAACGCTTTTTAATAAAAAAATACAAAAGAATTATTACGCCTGAAATAATCTGGCAGCGACTAGATTGGCTGCTTTGGAAAGGTTACATTAGGTCATCACAAAGAATGTACCCACACGTAACCCAAAACCAGCGACATTTAGCCGAGGCTCGCCTTCGTCTCCGGCATCTAATGGGAGCCGTTGATCCTGCCATTAAAAGAGTACCTTTGAAACTCAGGACGGACAATGGGCTAGTCTTCGAACGTTTGCGATGGCGCCAGCGCAAAGGTATGATGGAGAAAGCTAGAGAACTATATTGGGACATTCCGAGAGAACAAAAATATCCGCGGTTATGGTGGCGGGAGAGATCGAGACAAATCCGCTATCTCCTAAAGCAAAATAATTTCGATACCGCATTCCTTTTAGCTCAGCTGCATCTTCAAAAAGAGGGNCGNTACTATGCCGAAGCNCAATGGTTAGCAGGATGGATTGCCCTTCGCTATGCAAACAAACCAGAACAAGCACCCACTTTTTTTTTGGAGATGTATGACAAAGTTCGGACACCAGTAAGCAAAAGCCGCGCATCTTACTGGGCAGGAAGAGCATTTGAGCGAAACAATAATAGCCCGAATGCAAAAAAATGGTTTGAAATTGCTGCGAAATATTCAACTACCTTTTATGGACAACTGGCAAGCAAGAAACTTGGTAAGACCGGGAACCAGCTTCCTAAAAAGCAGTCACAGGACTCAAAAACCAACGACTCTTTTTATATTTCAGAACTTGTCAACATAGCCATTTTCCTGGAGGAAATTGGGAAAATTAATTTGGCAAGTAAATTTTTTAAAACCGCATCGAGGAATGCATCAAATTATGGGCAAGTTGCGCCTATAATTTCAGGGGCACTAAAAATAAACAAACCCTATTTAGCGGTATATGCAGCGAGAAGAGCAGCGAGGAAAGGAATATACTTTATCACCGCCAGTTATCCAAAACCAGCGCTCTATGATACCAGTCAAGTTGAAAAAGCTTTGATATATTCGATTGTTAGACAAGAAAGTAATTTCGACCCTGAAGCTAAAAGCCACAAGGGCGCACTAGGACTAATGCAACTGATGCCTGCGACAGCCAATTCAGTTGCAAAGAGCTTAAACATCGATTTCAATAAGGAAAGATTAACGAGCGACCATCGTTATAATATTAAGCTAGGTGCTAGTTATCTTAGATCTCTAATTAAAAAATATGAAGGGAGCTACCCACTTGCGATAGCCGCATATAACGCCGGCCCGCACAATGTAAATAAATGGATAAAAAGAGTGGGAAACCCAATCCAGAAAGACGTGGATCTTATCGATTGGATCGAGAGAATTCCGTACGGAGAAACTCGAAACTATGTTCAAAGAGTTTTAGAAAACTTGACTATTTACAGGGAATTGATTTCAAAGCCCAGTTCCACAAAATAATGCGCATTACGCCGACGTATAAGCACTCAATCCCAAAAGTGCCCGCCGGCGTAACCAGGGACTAGGTCGATAACGATCGTCACCTGTGATCTCTTGCATAGTTTGCATTATATCGAAGGCATTCTTTACGCCCAGATCGTCAATTATTTCTAANGGGCCCATCGGATAATTTAAGCCTAACCGCATCGCTAAATCGATATCCTCTGGACTAGCTAATTGAATGTTTGCCATCTCACAACCCAAATTGCCTATCATAGCCCTTATTCTCTGAGATATAAAACCAGGCGAGTCCTTTATAGCGGTCACTTTTCTGCCGTTATTACAGATCAGNCCAGCCACAGCATCTAAGTTTTCCAAATTAGATCCAGGAGGAGTCATCAAAGTAACTCTGCGAGAGAGATCCCCTGTTGTNTCAATCGCAACAAGCCGCCGATGATCTAGTTTGTTTATACTAGCAAAAGTCGCACAGTCNGTNCCCATAGGCGATACAACAATTGGACTAATATCATCGTCNGAGGTTGTCATATTACAACCTGCAAATACATCAGCAAAAATATCATTTTCCGACAAAAGAATAATTTTTGCAGCTCCGTGTCCTTTAACCTCATAATCCGGNCTCGGAGCGTCAATTATTTCCCCGTCACTATTGTATCTATAATTTCCCTGTCCCGTTTTTCGGCCAAACCGACCTGCATCAAAAAGTGATTTGTGGTAAGGGACTGTTCTAATTCTGGGATCATAAGAGTTTTGCTCATGCATTATAAGCGAAGCCGGATAGTTGATATCAACNCCGGTAAGGTCCATTAATTCAAACGGCCCCATCCTGAAGTGAGCACAATCACGCATAACGGCATCAACCTGAGCTGGATTTGCTACACCTTCATGAAGTATATGCAATGCTTCAGTAGTAAATGCACGTCCACCAGTATTAACTAAAAACCCCGGCGCATCTCTAACGACAACCGGTGTCCGTCCCATACGTTTTCCAAGATTTGTTAAACCCTCGATGACCCAATCGTCCGTCGAAGGTCCCTTGATTACTTCGACGAGCCTCATTAACGGAACTGGATTGAAAAAGTGTAGTCCTGCAAATCGGTTTTGATGTTCGCAATATCGACCTAGTGAAGCTATTGGTAGAGANGACGTGTTCGATGCTATTACGCAATTTGGCGCAACCCATTTCTCAACCTCCTTAAANACCTCGAGCTTGACGTCAATATCCTCNAAGACTGCTTCTATAACTACATCNCATTTTTTAAATTCCGAGAAATCTGTAGCAAGAAAGAGGTTCTGTTTAATGTTTTCCAGGACGTTTTTNTCGAGGCGACCTTTTTCTACATTTCTCTCTAATCGCCCAAAAATTGCGTCNTTAGCTTNATTACCACCCCCGGGNTTCGCATCAAATAGAACAACCTTCATGCCACCTTCNAGAGAAACCTGCACAATGCCTTGCCCCATTGCGCCGCCNCCGACAACCCCTATTAAGAGGTCGTCGGACTTGGTATTTAGCTCCATATCAGACACGCTCTATTATAGTTGCCATCCCCTGGCCTACACCTATACACATCGTGCATAGTCCATATCTTCCGCCCGTTTCCTCAAGCTCCTGCGCAGCTGTTAATATCAGCCTAGCGCCGGATGCACCAAGTGGATGCCCTAATGCAATGGCTCCTCCATTCGGGTTAACCCTTGGATCATCGTCTTCTACGCCGAGTTCTCTCATTGTTGCCAGTGCTTGACTGGCAAAAGCCTCGTTCAACTCTATGACGTCCATATCGGAGATTTTAAGACCAGCACGGTCGAGGACTTTTTGTGAGGCAGGCGCAGGTCCTATTCCCATAATCCTTGGTTCAACTCCAGCAGTGGCACAAGCGACAACCCTTGCTCTAATCGTCAATCCATGCTGTTTTGCTGCATCTTCACTCGCAATAATCATTGCTGCTGCACCATCATTTACACCGCTTGCATTTCCTGGCGTGACACTNCCACCTTCCTTTCTGAAAGGGGTGGGCAACTTGGAGAGCGCTTCCAAAGTAGTATCTGGCCTAGGATGTTCATCTTTGTTTACAATAGTGACATCACCCCTTCGACCAGGTATTTCGACTGTTAGAAGTTCTTTAGCCATACGTCCACTTTCTATAGCTTTGCCAGCTTTTGTTTGGCTTCCGAGGGCGAATTTATCTTGATCTTCTCTTCTTATTTGAAATTTTTCGGCAACGTTCTCTCCCGTTTCCGGCATTGAGTCTGAGCCATACTGTCCATCGAGCTTGGGATTAATAAAACGCCATCCAATCGTTGTGTCGTAAATCTCAGCTGAACGTGCGAAGGCGGTTTCCGCCTTTGCCATTACGAATGGCGCTCGGCTCATACTTTCGCTTCCACCAGCGATAAAAAGGTTACCCTCATTAGACCGGATTGCACGGGCTGCAGAGTTAACAGCCTCCATACCCGAAGCGCAAAGTCTATTCACTGTCGCTCCTGGAACCTCCGGCGATAAACCCGCCAGTAAAAGGGCCATTCTTGCAACATTACGGTTGTCCTCACCCGCTTGGTTAACGCATCCATAATAGACATCGTCTACTTTACTCCAGTCGACATCTGGATTTCGTTTCATCAACTCCTTTATTGGGAGTGCTGCTAAATCATCAGCACGAACCTTTGACAATGCACCACCATAGCGGCCAATAGGCGTGCGAACCGCATCACAGACGAAAGCTTCACTCATAAAATCCTCCAAATATCTTCCAAAAACTCTTTTGAAACGTCGAGGAGGTTTACATAGCAGGGTAGGTTCGTCAATTAAGAAGACGCTACCAGACTAAGAATTCCCTATGTAATGATCAATANATTACTATTTAAATTTTATTANACCGATTGGCATTCCTAAGTGGGCAGTCGCCCATTATCTATGACTATAGTTTGTCCGGTTATGGCAGGATTTACGACAAGAAATAACATGCCCTGAGCAATGTCTTCTGGTTCGACCATTCGTTTAAGAAGTGATGCCTCGATGGACACTTGCTTTCCCTCGTTATTCCATGGATCTGTCCAGGCAGTGCGAGTAAGACCAGGAGCTACCGCGTTTACTCGAATTTCTGGAGCAAGTGCTCTCGCCAAGCAGCGAGTTTGACTTATAATAGCGGCCTTTGAGTTGGAATACGCGATAGAGCTACCAGCATTTCCTATACCCGCGATAGAAGCAGTATTAACGATACAACCCTTACTTTCTTTTAAAGTCGAAGCCGCAATTCTAGAACACCTAAAAGGCCCTATCACATTAGTATGTANNATTTGCTGCCAACGTTCCTCCGTTATCATTTCCAAATTTTCAAANGGTATAGGTTCAGTAGTNGCAGCNGTACCTGCGTTGTTNATTAGAATATCTAAGCCTCCTANACCATCTATCGCATTCGACACCATACTCTCGGCGCTATCGACAGAAGATACGTCACCTGGTGCACTAAGGGCTTGAAAACCTCTCGTGTTTAATGCCTCTACTGTGGCTGGGCCTCGCACATCTTCCTGCAAATGATTAACCGCAACCGTTGCTCCACATTCTGCTAATAAAGATGCAATCGCCTTTCCTATCCCTGATGAGGCTCCAGTAACTAATGCTTTTTTCCCCGATAGGTCTGCCTTCAACATTTCGCTCTCCAATGTTTAGAATTTTTTTTGAAGCGTTTATTAGAGGCTAACAAATGTCAAAATCTCATTACGGTGCAACGTAAAAGTTCACTTACTCGATACTTTGATAGAGCAATTNCTGNNCCTNAACNAAAGATAAAAAAAAANCTATCTACTCTTGCAAGNTTTGCTGAGATATTGCAGTGTTCTTTNACTAAATTGGNGCAAGNCGTTTTTTGCTTCAAAGTTTAAACTGGGAGGAATATATGATTTTCAATAAAACTAGCTTANTTGCTGGGTTGGTAGGCGCAGCATTTGCAGTGTCCTCAGCCGCTCAAGCAGGCGGTGTACCGAAGAAAACCGCGTGGACTGCATATGGCACAACATCTTCAGGATATGCTCAGGCTGTAGCTATCGGCAATATGCTCAAAAAACATTATGGTACAAATCTGCGTGTTATACCTGGCAAAAACGATATCTCTCGCATGGCACCATTAAGAGATAAAAAAGCTGGATATTGCGCTTGCGGTATTGCCGCTTACTTTGGCCAAGAAGGTGTTTTTATTTTTGCTGATAAAAACTGGGGCCCTCAACCAATTCGCGTTTTGATGACAAATATTGGATCATTCGGCTTATCCCTTGCCACAGCAAAAGATGCAAATGTTAAAACAATGGCAGATATGAAAGGGAAAAGGGTATCTTGGGTACAAGGTGCTCCAGCGTTAAATTGGAATGTTGCTGCGCAACTTTCATTCGCTGGGCTAACCTGGGACGACGTGGAGAAAGTTAAAGTATCAGGTTTTGCTGCTTCTTTCGACGCCATTATCAACGGNCAGTCTGATGCAGCTTTTTCAAGCACAGTTTCTCCTAGCCCAAAAAAACTTGCAGCCTCGCCACGTGGTCTTCGCTGGGTGCCTGTTCCTCATAACGACTCAGAAGGATGGAAGCGCATGTCAGCTGCTGCGCCAGTTTATGGAAAAGTAAAAGCCAAGATTGGTTCCGAAATCGATAAACAAAATCCACCGCATCTTTCAAACTACCCATACCCAATACTCGTCGCCAATGACAGTCAGGATGCTGGTGAAGTCTACGCCATCGTTAAGGCTATGGTAGAACATTATGACGATTATAAGAATGCAGCAAAAGGTGCTCTAGGTTGGAAACTTGCAAACCAAAATATGCAATGGGCAATGCCGTATCATGATGGTGCGGTAAAATACTATAAAGAGTCCGGCACATGGAATGCAGCTGCACAAAAACATCAAGACATGCTACTTGGCAGGCAAGAAGTCATCAAGAAGGCTTGGGACGCCATGTCCGGAAAGGATAGCATGAGCAAAGAAGATCTAAAGGCAGCTTGGGGCAAAGCAAGAGTAGCTGCGCTAAAAGCAGCTGGCTTAGATCCAATTTTCAACTAGGCACAGCTTGAAANATTAAAGTGTAAAAATGTCTAGTGCTGACACACAAGTTGAGCCGGCGAACACCGANCAACGGTTTCGCCGGCTCACTCCATTTTGGCAGTGGGTCCTAATAATTCTATCGGTATCGTCCGTTGTATTTTCGGCTTATCAGGTGTTCAACCTAGGTCGTTTTACTGGTTACGTTCCAATTGAAAACCAGTATTTTTACGCAATAGTTGCACTGCTTCTTCCAACCGCCTTTATTGTATTTCCTATTTCCTCTAAGCGAGGGAAAGAAGGCATGACGTGGTACGATATTCTNTTNTTCTTGGCAACGGGAGCCATTTGTCTTGTTTTCGTCTATTACTCCATAGATATGCTAGACGAGGGATGGGAATTTTCAGCGCCAGAAAAAATGCAATGGTTAAGTTTAGCGCTTGTTCTTTTAGCGATAGAAGGCGTGCGAAGGACCGGTGGTGGGGTCGTTACGATCATCATTGTCATTTTTGCTGTCTATCCTCTCGTCGCAGGAAGTATGCCCGGAGTTCTGGAGGGCACTAGTGAAACACTTTGGGATACAGTTGCATATTATGCACTTTCCACAGAAGCATTAATCGGTATTCCAACAAGAGCGTTTGCGGGTTTAGTAATAGGGTTTCTATTATTTGGAGTTGCGCTGCAATATACAGGCGGCGGGCAATTTTTTCTCAATTTAGCTTTTTCTCTTTTGGGGTATGTTCGCGGTGGCCCGGCTAAAGTTGCGATTTTTGCATCTGGGTTAATGGGCTCTATGAGTGGCAGTGTAATAACAAATGTTCTCACGACAGGTGCCCTTTCAATTCCAGCTATGAAAAGAATCGGATTTAAACCACACGTGGCAGGTGGTGTTGAAGCTTGCGCTTCAACAGGCGGCGTTCTTATGCCGCCTATCATGGGTGCAACCGCTTTTATAATGGCAATCAATCTTGAAGTCCCATATCGCGATATCGTTGTTGCAGCTGTGATTCCATCTGTACTGTATTTTTTCGCCTTGTTCATGCAGATAGATGGATATGCCGCGAAAAACAAACTCGAAGGCCTACCAAAAGTCGAGCTTCCAACTGTTAGCCAAACACTTAAAGACGGTTGGTACTATGTAGCCGTTTTTGCATTACTTATTTACCTTTTGGTTTTCATGCAACGGGAAGCACAAGCTCCTTTTTATGCAACGGCACTATTGCTAATAATCAACCAGCTGCATCCTAAACATCGCTGGAATTGGGAACGTTTCGTCGACTTCCTGCTTGCTACTGGACGTCTGTTTGCTGAACTAGCGGCAATTTTAGTGGGAATTGGTCTTATTGTAGGATCTCTCTCCTATTCTGGTAAAATAGGAACATTGGCTTTCGAACTATTGCAGCTTGCCGGAAACAATGTTGCCCTATTATTGATACTCGGCGCGCTAGCAAGTTTCATTATGGGCATTGGCGTGACAGTAACTGTAGCTTATATCATCTTAGCTTTAACACTCGCGCCAGCACTTACAGATAGCGGCTTGTCGCTTATGGGAGTTCATATGTTCATGTTGTATTGGGGTATGCTCTCGTATATTACGCCGCCTGTTGCATTAGGGTCATTTGCTGCAGCAAGTTTGGCTCAAGCAAATCCAATGCGAACAGGGTTTGAGTCAATGAAGCTAGGGACAATTATATATTTTGTTCCGTTCTTCTTTGTTCTAGACCCCGGCCTGATAATGCAGGGAGAACCACTACATATTTTAACCGTATTTAGTTGCGCAATCCTAGGCGTAATCGTTCTTTCAACTAGTTTGCAAGGTTATCTTTACGGAGTTGGAGATCTAACAGGCATGGGTGTTATCCAATGGCCAATTAGATTGGCTTTATTAGTTGGGGCGTTATCATTTGCAATGCCCGGAAATGACGTCGTCGGGCTAGGAAACCTAGAGTTGTTCATTATAGGACTAGTTCTGACTGGAGGAGCTACTTTGCTAGCTGTACTCGCGCGCAAATTAAGTCCCGCAAACTAGTTCATTTTAATGCCCTCAACTTTGGTATTATATGAAACATTCCCCTATTGTTTGATTGACATAGGGGAATGTTTTATTGCGGAAGATGAATAAAAGTAAGTTTGGAATTTGTTTATGCGAAATTTTCACTTCCCAGGCCGTTCTCCAGTTATGGCCCCCTCAGCTATGGTTTCAACTAGTCACCCACTAGCAACACAGGCCGGCATTGATGTGTTAAAATCTGGGGGTAACGCCGTTGATGCAGCTATTGCCGCCTGTGCAACTCTATGTGTAGTCGAACCAGCCATGACCGGAATTGGAGGAGATTGTTTCGTTCTTTACAGTCCCTATAACTCCTCAAAACCAATCGCTTTAAATGGCTCGGGAAAATCTCCTGCCGCTGCTAATGTTGCCAACTTAAGGGATAGAGGGGTCGAACAAATAGAGGTAGAAACTCCGCATGCCGTGAACGTGCCCGGGGCTATCGCTGCTTGGACACNACTAAATACGGATCATGGAACAAANGACCTAACAGAGCTTTTACGGCCTGCTATAAATTATGCTGAAAANGGCTTTCCTGTAGCACCTAGNGTGGCACTTGATTGGGTNGACAATCTACCAAAACTATTAGGTGATGAAGTATCAAGTAAGATATTAACCGTTAGCGGAGAGGCTCCAAAAGCAGGGACAAAATTTGCACAACCATTGCTAGGAACGACTTTAGCAGCAATTGCAAAGGGGGGCAGAGACGCATTCTATACTGGTGAAATAGCCGAAGATATGGTTACTCGGCTAAATACGTTAGGCGGCCTTCACACACTAGATGACTTCGCATCATGTGTTGCAGATTATGTTGAGCCTATTAGCGTCTCATACAAGAACCATACTATCAACGAATGCCCTCCAAATGGTCAGGGTATCTGCGCTTTAATTATATTGCGAATTCTNAGTCACTATAATATGGAAAGTCTAANCGAGGNNGATCGAATACACTTACTCGCCGAGGCTACTAAATTGGCTTATCATCAAAGAGATGCCTATATTTCCGATCCGTCATTCAGTGAAATACCTGTAGATTGGTTACTTTCAGATGAACATATTGGTACGCTCCAGAAAAAGATAGATATGGCTGAAGCAAAATCTTATGGCCCCTCTGANTTCCCAAGCCATACGGACACAACGTACCTATGCTGTGTTGACGTCGACGGGAACGCCATCTCTTTTATCAATTCCTTATTTTCTGGTTTTGGCTCAGGTATCATGGCAGCAAAAACAGGTATTCTTTTACAAAATCGTGGTTCATCTTTTAACCTTAATCCAGATCATGTTAATTGTATTGAAGGTGGGAAACGCCCTATGCACACAATTATCCCCGGCATGGTAACAAAAGATACAAAAACTATTGCTCCATTCGGCGTGATGGGTGGACAGTACCAATCTGCGGGTCACGCTAATTTTATCAGTAATGTTTTGGACCTTGGTCTCGATGTGCAGCAAGCGATGGATCAACCAAGAAGCTTTGCTATTAACCAGCAACTTCAAATGGAAGAGAACTTTGCACCTAGTATCTTGGCCGATTTAACAAATCGAGGACACCAGATTGAAAAGTTGGGCAAACCTCTTGGTGGAAGCCAGTGTATCTGGATTAATCACGAGGAAGGGGTACTAATTGGCGGCTCCGAGCCGCGCAAAGATGGGTGCGCAATGGGCTATTAAATCCTTTAGACTAAACAAAATTCATAAATTACTAATTAGGAATGTTCATGAAGCAATATAATGCCGGGATCATAGGACTAGGAATTATGGGTCGACGAATGATAGCGAACTTTGCTAAGCATCCAGCATTCAAAGTTTCTACTGTGTGGGATCCATCTAGCAAATCGTTAAAAGCAACACGGCAAGAATTTCAGGATATACATTATAGTGAGACGCCCGAGCAACTTATAAACGGGGTAAAACCTGATCTCCTCTACATCGCATGCCCCCCAGAATTTCACAGGAAATATGCTTTACAAGCAATAGACGCTTCAATGCCACTATATCTAGAAAAACCTCTTGGTGTTGATGTTCAGGAGAGTGAGAGCCTTGTTGAACTCCTGGAACAAAAGGACCACATTAATGCAGTTAATTTTGTTCAAGCCTCAAGTGAGGCGATAGAGAAAGTTCAAGAACTTCTGAATAATGACGAGCTCGGAAAAGTCGAAGGTGTAGATATAATTTTACAAT
>FUFK010041063.1_pt1 | contig 44898 bp, 52 predicted proteins | sample 1021851 | NCBI WGS metagenome assembly FUFK01 (sample SAMEA51879418, study PRJEB19060) | metagenome
GAAGGAAAATTACGATTTGCCAAGGGTGGGGTTTACAACGCCAAAAAAGTTGACATGATGGCTGATCAGATACTGGAGGCATATGATGTCTGACGAAACTATGATGGAAGAAGAACAGCAAGGTGAAACTGTCGCTATCCCAAATGAGTTAGCAGAGGTGGAAGAAACAGAAGACGGTGGTGCTTTTGTTCGTCTTGAAGAAATGGCGTTGAGCCAAGAACAAAGGCTTGCACACTTTGCTAATATTGTCGAAGAGGTAGACCAAAATAAACTCAACACGGCAATCATTGATCTAGTAGACAAAATTTCGAAAGACAAAGAGTCCAGAGAGAAACGCGACAAACAATACGAATTAGGTTTGCAACGTACTGGACTCGGTGATGACGCACCGGGTGGAGCACAATTCGAAGGTGCTAACCGTGTGGTACATCCAATGTTGATCCAAGCGTGCGTTGACTTTTCCGCACGATTTATGAAAGAAGCGTTTCCGTCGAACGGACCTGTCAAAAGTAAAGTCCAAGGTGAACAAACACCGGACAAGCTAGAAAAAGCTAGACGGAAGACAGACTTTATGAACTGGCAAACTACGGAACAGATGCCTGAGTTTCGTGCTGAACTAGAACAACTTAGTACCCAACTCCCATTGGGTGGTGGTCAGTACATGAAATTTATGTGGGATAGTTTGCATCGTAAACCTCAATCAGAGTTTATCCCGATTGACGATGTGTATTTACCGTTTGCTGCAACGAACTTCTATACCGCAGAACGTAAGACTCACGTTCAGTATATCACCAAGATGGAATACGAAAGACGGGTAAAATCCGGTATGTATATNGATGTCGATCTTGGTTATCCAAACGAGCCAGAGTNTAGTAAGGCAACAACTGCCAACGATAAGATCGAAGGTAAGCAAGAAAGTAGTTACAACGAAGACGGTTTGAGAACTATCTTNGAAATTTATACNTTCATGGATTTNGATGATGGTCTAGAACCGTATATCTTGACGATAGACAAAACCACCAACAAAGCATTGTCGCTGTACCGTAACTGGGAAGCAGACGATGAAATGAAGAACGAGTTGGATTGGATCGTAGAGTTTCCATTTGTTCCGTGGCGTGGTGCTTATCCNATCGGTTTGACCCAGATGATTGGTGGTTTGAGTGGNGCTGCAACCGGAGCANTGAGGGCATTGATGGATAGTGCTCACATTCANAACATACCAACGATGTTAAAGCTCAAGGGNGGTCCNAGTGGACAAACNATNAGCTTGCAACCNACCGAAATAGCAGAAATTGAAGGTGGTGCAATGGTGGATGACATTCGCAAGATTGCAATGCCTCTGCCGTTCAGTGGTCCAAGCCCAACATTATTTCAATTACTTGGATTTTTAGTAGACGCGGGCCGTGGTGTTGTACAAACATCATTTGAAAAGCTCAGTGATACAAATCCAAATATGCCAGTTGGTACCACAATGGCCCTAATTGAACAGGGAATGGTGGTATTCAGTTCTATTCACTCACGTTTACATTCATCTATGGAGCGATGTTTNAAGATTCTACACAGAATCAATAGTGCTTACATGGTGGATGAAGATCTACAGGGTAATGAAGCTGGTCTTGAGATAGAACCAGCCGACTTTGACGGTCCAATGGACGTTATTCCTGTCAGTGATCCAGCTATTTTTAGTGAAACACAGCGTTTTGCACAGATCCAAGCTATCATGGAGCGTGCTCGATTGATGCCTCAGATGTATGATGCACGCAAAGTCGAGGAAATGTTCCTGAGAGTTATGAAAGTTCCTGACTCAGAGGTGTTAGTTGACCCACCGGGAACGGAAAACCTTGACCCCGTGAGTGAAAATGTGGCGGCTGCACTGGGCAGACCCGTATACGTTCTCCCAGAACAGGACCATTTGGCACATATGATGACTCATTTGCCATTCCTGAAATCTCCACTGTTCGGTGCGAACCCTGCAATTATGCCAAATTTTCTGTATCCTATGGCTATTCACTTACGGGATCATCTTTTGAACTACTATTTGGTCGAAGCACACACGGCAGTGCAACAAGCACAAGCTCAAAATTTGGTTCAAAAAGAAGCATCGGACGAAGTCACCGTAATTATGCAAGTTCAACAATTTATTGAGCAACAATTAGGCAATTTTGGCAAAGATTTAGCGCAAATGACTGCCGAAGCGCAGAAATATGCCCCACAACCGCCTATGCCACAGGATAAATCGCTAGAAATTGCACAAATGACGCTTCAACAACGTGCTCAGTCAGATCAAGCTAAGATTCAACAAGATCAGATGGAACTTCAGGCAAAAATGCAACTTGAAAAGGATAAAATGGAGCTAAAAGCCACTGAAATGATGAATGAAGACCAGCTTGAAGCGGCTAAAATAGAGAATGACATTGCAGATCGTCAGGCTAAATTTGACCTTGAGGCTATCAAACAAGAGAACGAAAACAGAAGAAAGGCTGAGGATTTAGCCGCTAGAGAACGAATGAATGAGTCAGACAACGAGACAGCTAAATTACTCGCAGCTGCTGAAATGGCTACGGGTGAGAAGGTACGAGTATCCACTGGAACAGGAATTGACCCAGACCCACAACCATAACTGACAAAGAGTAGAACTTAAAACATGGCATTTTTGCAGAGTAATATTCCGCACTTCAAATGTTGGGTGCGAAGAGAGTACACTTACAACCATCAACAATTTCACGGTGAATTTATCCATGCTATGGCGATTGCAGTCACGACAATCCCGTGCCGTAGCCTCAGTTTTCAGTTAATTTTTACAGGTGCAGAAACCTACGATACCGATGAACCCAACGTTCACGGTGGTGCTATGTGGGCGAGAATGCCAATTACAGCCTTAGTCGGAGATACACCATTAGAAGATTGGCCTGAGCCGATGGCAACTCACGATGCCCAACCGTGGGATTGTTCTTCGAGAACTCATAGCGTTTACGTTTTGGATAGGTGTACACCGTGTCCGTGGTTAGCAAAAATTGATGGGGAGTTTTTCCCTGCAAAATATTATTTCACTGTCGATTATACAGATTCAGAAATAGGAGATGACCCTGCTCAACACAAGCAGTCTCATGTTCTAGAACTTCTGGATGCAGGCGAATGGACAGGAAATATTGTGGCTCTACCAAATAATCGTGTGAGAGTTACGCACCCTGCGTGGTTTGAGGCAGGGGAAGGAGCACCGGAGTTTCGTCCTTCTCAGTGGGTACACTACAGCAAATCTGATTTGGACTATACTTTGGATGTTAATCGTGTCTTCGACAATCTTTATAAGGAGAATCCAGATGGGTTACAAACGGAACATGGACAACATGAAGGAAGCACAAAATCCAAGAAAGCTATCCGAAGGTCCAAGAAAAGAATCGACGGGAAAAGTTGATGGCATTATGCCAGCCCGTTATGAGTACAAGCTATCAGGTAACGCAAAAGGTTATATGAAAGCGTGAATTTAGAAACGAAATTGTTGAATGCTCTCAAGGCCAAACAGTTTGAGTTTGCTGATGAGGCTTTGAGGCATCCACAAAACCGCGATGCTTTCGAGTACGGGCATCGTTGTGGGATGATGGCTGGTTATGAGGCATCAATAAACGTACTATTGCAACTTTTAGATGAGGAAAAATTCGGTGACAAAAACTTATGAGAACGCATTGAAAGAGGCATTCCCTGAGATTGACGCAGGTATACAGCCTTTTGGTAGCCGTGTTCTGGTTCAAATTAGAACAGCTAAAAAGAAAACAGCAGGGGGTATTATCTTAACGACAGATACCAAAGATACCGAAAAGTGGAATACACAAATCGGTAAAGTTATGCACGTTGGACCTTTGGCTTTCAAAAATAGAAACACAATGGAATTATGGCCTGAAGGTAGTTGGTGTACTGATGGCGATTTTGTAAGGGTTCCAAAATACGGTGGTGACCGATGGGAAGTGCCTTTGGATAAAGATCCCAATGGCGAAAAAGCACTGTTCGTAATTTTTAATGATCTTGACATCATTGGAAAAGTGACAGGTGACCCACTTCAAATAAAAGCATTTATCTGACAAGGAGATAGAAAATGGCAGAGTTAGGAAAAGAAGACGGTGACGAAATGCCTGATGACAACAAAGTTGTTATCGTTGAAGACGAAGCACCACAAGAAGAAAAGGCCGAGGAAATAAAAATCACAGAAACGGCTCCCGAAGAACCAAAAGAAGTTGAAACTGCTTCAGAGCAACCGGATGAGCGAGAAAGCATTCGTGAGCGAAGACGCAAAGAAAAACAGGAGCGTAAGCAACGTCGAGATACTGCAATCAAGCGAGACAAGGTCGAACTAAATTTTCTCAGGAAAAGAAACGAAGATCTTGAGCGTAGAGTTTCAGCCCAAGAACAGAAATCCCAAAATTTGGAAATGGGTAATCTTGATCAACATCTTGCAGTGGCTCAAAAAGAATTAAATTTGGCTGATCAAGTAATTGCTAAAGGTGTAGAAACTCAAAGCGGTGAGGATGTACAAAAGGCTTTAGCGTATCGTGATCAAGCACAGAAGAAAATAGCTCAACTTGAACGTCAGAAGCAACAAGCAAACGTTCAAATGCAGCAACAACAACCACAAACTCCGGTGGACGATAGAGTTTTAGCTCATGCTCAAGAGTTTATGGATGACAATCCTTGGTATGACATCAACGGTGGAAACGAAGAATCAAGCATTGTTAATGCGATAGATGCATCGTTAACCAAAGAGGGTTTTGATCCAGCAACGGATGAATACTGGGATGAGCTAACGGAACGAGCAGCACGAAGATTGCCTGAAAAGTTCGAAGATTTCGTTGAAGAAGTTGGAGAACAAGAAGAGCCAACGCCAGTTAAGAAGAAGCGCGTTGCTCGTGGTGGTCCTGCTGTGGGATCTGGAAAAGAGCACGCACCTGCGTCTACTCGTAAAGAAGTTTACATCAGTCCTGAGCGTAAACAGGCCATGATGGACCACGGTGTTTGGGATGATCCGGTGCTTCGACAGAAGTATGTCAAACGGTACATGGAGTGGGATAGAGAGAACAAGGCTTAAACAGGCTTGCGTTTTTNAAAAATCCAACTTATATTTCAAAAATCGCTGAAAAAGGAGCGACATTAAATGTCAGACGAACGAATTAAGAAAACCTCTGGTNGTAACCGCACAAGCAAGGCGATGCAAGATCGTCCGGTAACAGAAAATCGTGAAGTTACTGAAGATGAGAGGTTAGAAATGTTCAGGCAACAATTTTTCCAATCTAGTCTACCAGACCTTCCCGATATTCCGGGTTGGCATCTTTGTTGGATCACTACAACAAACCCTAGAGACACTGTACAGCATCGCATTCGACTAGGCTACGAGCCTGTCAAACCAGAAGAAATAGCTGGTTGGGAGTATGCAACAATCAAAGGGGGTGAGTGGGATGGCTTCATAGGTGTCAATGAGATGTTAGCATTCAAACTTCCAAATTCTCTGTATGAAAAATACATGATGGAAGCTCATCACGATGCTCCTATGCGAGAAGAATTGAAACTCGCGGAGACAGCTGCGTTGATTGAAGAACAAGCACAAGCATCTGGCGGTAAAGTTGAGAAGGGTGATGGCACGGCTGAGATTGGTCAGTATCGGGAGGCACCACAATTTGACCTCTCGTGATCCTCAACTTTCAACCAATAGGGAGAATGCAGAATGTCTTCAGTCTCTGCACCTTTTGGCTTTCGTGCGTCTTATCACAACAGTGGGCAGATCATAGCGAAAGCCTATACTATTGTCTCGGGGTACAATCAAAATGTATTCCAAGGCGATCCCGTTAAGTTGGTGAACACAGGTTCCATTCAGCTTGGTTCAAGCGATGGCACTCGTAGTGGTACAACTGACGGTATTTCACTTCTAGGTATTTTCGCTGGTTGCCAATATATTGATGCTCTTGGAGTCCCGACTGTGTCACCATACTGGCCTGCGGGAATTACAGCGACAGAAATTACAGCTTGGGTTTTTGATGATCCAGAAATTCTGTTTGCAGTCCAATACGACAATCCAAGCCCTAATACCACGGTACAAACCAAAGTTGGTATGCAGTGTGATTGGACTGTCGCTTCACCGGGTGGATCAACAAGAACTGGTCTATCTGACACGAAACTAAGTGCTACTGTAGCCACATCTGGACAATTTCAAATCACTGGATTTGAAGGAACAACAGGTGGTCCTGATAGCACATTGACCGATGCTTTTGTAGTTGCGACTGTTCGTATAAACGAACATCAATACAAAGCAGCTGTTAACTCGGTTTAANATAAGGGGGGTATTGAACTATGGCTACTCCTATGCGTAGTACCGACTTTCGCTCGATAGTTGAACCTATCTTAAACGAAGTCTTCGATGGAATATATGAGCAACGTGCTGATGAGTGGGCTGAGGTATTCGAAGAGTATCAAGGCATTCCTCGACAGTACCATGAAGAACCAGTTCTTTATGGTTTTGGTGCAGCACCAGAATTACCAGACGGTATGGCAGTGACATATCAGTCCGGTGGTGTGTTGTTCATTCAGAGATACCTCTATAAAGTGTACGGGCTTGCATTCGCCCTTACCAAAGTGCTTGTAGAGGACGGTGACCATATTCGTATTGGTTCAACGTATGCTAAACATCTCGCTCAATCTTTGGTNGAAACCAAAGAAACTCTTGGTGCGAATATTCTCAACAGAGCATTCAANNCNNCCTTTCCGGGNGGTGATGGNGTNNCNCTNAACAGTNNNNCACANCCAATTGTTAANGGCACGTTTAGNAACATACTGACGAATGCGGCAGCACTGTCTCAGACNTCTCTGGAACAAATGCTAATNCAAATCCGTAATGCGGTTGACAACAATGGTAAGCGAATCAGACTTACACCAACTCAAATCGTTACTGGACCAGCAAACGTTTTCCAAGCAGAAACTCTATTGAAGTCTGCTTTGAGACCGGGAACGGCTGATAACGACATCAACCCTGTTAAGTCAATGGGGCTATTGGGTGACGGTCAGGCAAACATCTCGCGTATTACTTCAAGCACTGCTTGGTGGGTACAAACNGATGCTCCTGAAGGTCTGAAGCTGATGATGCGAAGAGGACTTGAGAAATCAATGGAAGGCGATTTCGAAACTGACTCAATGCGTTATAAAGCCACTGAGCGTTACAACTTCGGTTGGACCGATCCGAGATCAATCTTCGGAACACCCGGAGTTTAATGAAATCCCCTACCGTCCTATCCCTGTGGCGGTAGGGGTTTTTCGGGATTTAACCTTGTGTATTTGACAGTTCCCGACTGACGACATACCGACAAATACACGCAACTCGTATGTGAGGAAAAATGGGTACAACTACTTTTTCTGGTCCGNTNAAAGCCGGAACNATNCAAGCCACTACAGGAACNGANNTTGGCGTTAACGTAGCNAANGTTGGTTCTGTCGTAATGGCACAGTCAATGATGCCAAACATCACTGGTGCAAGCCAACTCAATCAAAGAGTTGCAGTGCTTCCAGCAAATTCTCAGATTGTAGATGTAATATTGAACGTTACAACTGCTGGTGACGATAGTGGCGCAGCTACTATTTCCGTAGGAACTTCTACTGATGCCAATGCTTTTCTGAATGCGGTGGATACTAAATCTGTCGGTACAACTCGTGGAACACTAGATAGTGAGGCCACGAATGTTTCTGGAGCCGATAGGGAAGTTCTTGCAGATTTTACGGGTGCTACTGGTGACGGTACATCGGGTGTTGCTTCACTGACAGTGTTGTATATCCAAAACAATAATCTCTCTTAAAGGGAGGTGAACTATGGCTGATGCAGTCACAACTCAAGTTCTCCAAGATGGAGAGCGACAGTACATTGCAAAGTTTACTAACCTATCGGATGGCACTGGGGAAAGTAAGGTTACTAAAATAGATGTTTCTACACTTGCTCCAAACTCATTTGGTTTGGCTTGCAATGGTCTAAAAATTACAAAGGTCGTATGTCAGACTTATGACATGGGTGTTGATCTTTTTTGGGTTGGTGATCCAAGTCCAGCTGGTGATGCTCTCATAGCTAGTTTCCCACAAGGTGAACTGTATGATATCCCATATGTCCCGTATTTACCCTATAATGCAAGTGGTATTAAAGGTGTCGATGCGGCTGGTGATATTGCTCTGAGCACTAGAAATGCTTCCAACGGTGATACTTATACAATAATAATTCATGCAATTAAGGAGTATGAGAGACCAGCGGACGTAAGTGGTCTAATTAGCTACAATGTCAGAGTGGCAGCGGGTACTAACTCATATGGAACTGGAAACGTTTTTTATGTGGATGAGGTAATTAGCCCACACTTCACATTNGAAGCAAACNGAAGTTATCGCTTTNTACAAAGTGATAATACCAACAACAACCACCCATTGCGATTTAGNACAACNCCAAATGGAACACACGCAGGNGGTGTTGAATACACCGATGGGGTGACTATCAATAATACAGCGGGTACAGCAGGTGCATTCACTCAAATAGATACCACCGACTCAACACCTGAATTGTACTATTATTGTTCAAACCATTCAGGTATGGGAGATGCATGATGAAATCGAGCTATCCCTTCCGAGACGGTTGGCATTTTGATTCTTCGTTTGGTTTCACGAAATCAAGTTCTCGTGGGATGAAAAAAGGTGGATCAACATCTGACAAAAACTGGATTCAGGGGGCTGTAAAAAAGCCGGGTGCGTTGACTTCTTACGTTAAAAGCGAGGGAGTCAAAATGAAAGATGGGAAAATTCCTAAAGGCGTAATTAACAAGTTAGCCGAAGGGAAGCCAGCTAAAAAAGGTGCTGGTAAACCATCTGCAACCACCCAGAAAAGAGCCAACCTAGCTAAGACTTTTTCAAAAATGAATAAAGCTGAGGGCGGTAGAGTCAACCGTAATATTCGTGATGAGGAAGCTCGTGTCATTGGTGTTCAGGACGATGCCGCCGATGAAATGCGTAGAGTTAGAGCACGAAGACCCAAAGATGCTCAGGAAAGACGCGACAAGCGTCAACAACTNAAAAGAGTTGCATCTAGGGAAAGAAATGCTCGTGACGAAATGCGTAGACTTCGGGGCGAAGCTGAATATGATATTAAACGGAGAAAACGATGAAATCTAAAGGTTATGCCAAAGGCGGCAAAAGAATGATGAAGTCCAAAGGCTATGCCAAGGGCGGTAAGAAACAAGGCTANAACGCAAGGCTTGACGAATCTCTNGGTATGAGAAGAGGCAAAGAGTCTTCCAAATCCCAAAGCATGAAGTCTCGTAGAGATGAAAGCAAGGGTATGGAAAAAGCTATGGGNCGTAGAGCTTATCAGTCTGTCGGAACGATGGATATGAAACGTGGTGGTTCTATGAAAACCAAAGGCATGATGCGTGGTGGTTCCATGAAAAGTAAAGGCATGATGAAAGGCGGTTCGATGAAATCAAAAGGTGGTTTCAAGGCAATGCCCGGTGATGCTCAATTTAAAAGAAAGTCTTGGTAACTCAAAACTGAACGGGGTTTGCTGTATCAGCATCCGTAATTTAATTTAGGATTGATATGGCATACTCTAATAATATTGGTGTAAAAACCTTTAATTCATTGAAAGTGGTTGATCACGCTTTTAGGCGTTGTAGATTGCCTGCACAAGCGATCACCTCTGAAATGCAAGATTATGCATTAGACTCTCTGGCTTTTATGTTGGATGATTTGTCCAATATCCGAGTTCCCAGTTGGTGCATCGAAAAGATAATCCTTCCATTTTATCAAAATCAACCAGTGGTGACATTGCCACTGGGTACAGTTGACGTTCTTAATGTCAACTTTCGTCAGCCTATGTTTCCAACTGGGACCGTCACATCTACAAACACGAGCTATCTCGTTAATTTTTCTAGCGCGACAATCGTCAACACAGTAGGTGTGAAATGGTCAGCAACTGCTATACCATTAACATTTCAAGTAAGTTCGGACGGTGTTAACTTTACTACCGTAGCAACAACAAATAGCTATGATCTTTCAACTGGGGCATTGGCTCAAGCTGGAAAGATAGTATGGACGGACATAGTTCCCGCATTGGCATATCAATACTTCAAGATAGTTCCAACGGATGGTGTTTCTACAATCAATTATACATCTATAACGTTGGGTAACGAGCCATATGTTATACCACTGGGAACGTTGAACCGTGATCAATATGTAAACCAAAGTAACAGTGTGTTTGCGGGTCAACCGAGCACTTATTATTTTCAACGAAACATTGCACAACCCGTTTTAAATGTCTGGCCTGCTCCCGATGAAGATACAGAAAAAACACAGTTGGTCGTATGGAGACATCGTTCGGTCATGGATACCGATACTCTACAACAAGAAGTTGAGATTCCTAATCGATGGCTAGAGGCTATTGTAAACGGATTAGCATCTAAAGTTGCGATGGAAACACCAAGCGTTGATGCGAATATTATACCTTTACTAGAACAACGAGCTGCTATTTCAATGCAACGAGCATGGGATGGTGACGGTGATGGATCTCCAACACAAATCAATCCNGGTATTGGACCNTATACAAGATGAGTAAGTATTTAGACCCNACAGGACAANCNACATTNGGTATCGGAATATGTGCTAGATGTTCGCGTAAATTTTTTCTGGCTGANTTATATCCTGANCCNAANGATCCGGGTCTACGAGTTTGTAAAGAAGATAGAGATCAATTTGACCCNTANAGACTACCACCACGNAGACCAGANCAAATCGTGTTGCCATTTGTTAGACCNGATNGAAATATAGACACGCATCCCGCTGGTTTAATNCAAGAAGCTGGGGATGAATTTATNGTCACGGAAGACGGTGATAATTATCTGGAGATAAATTAGATGACTAACGTTCCAAGTAATTTAATACCAACCAGAATATCGCAACTNCCTACGGCTCCGGTAGCATCTGCCGATGGAATGTTACTGTTCAATTACCAAGGTGTAAGTTATCAAGTTAGAGCGGGAGACTTACTACAAGTTGCAGGAGTTCCAACCTCACGACAAGTCATAGCTGGAACTGGTTTGACAGGTGGTGGACAACTCAATCAAAACATAACATTGAGCGTTGCAAGTGGCGGTATTGGAACGGTGCAACTTGCAGCTAGTGGAGCAACTCCCGGAACATATGGAAGCACCACACAAATTCCAGTTGTCACTGTAGATTCTACTGGACGAATAACTGCCGTGAGCACAGTTACAGCATCGACAAGTGGAATGGTTCCAACTTCAACACAAGTAATCGCAGGCAATGGTTTAGAGGGTGGCGGTAATCTAAGTTCAAACGTAACACTTACGGCTGACTTTGAAGATAACGTTCCATTAGTAACCACTACAGGAGGTTCAGCGGGAACATCAAACGAATTATCTAGAGGCGATCATCAACATCCACCCGTAGATTTATCGAACAGTGATCAAATTACTGGTCTATTACCACTCAACAATGGTGGTACAGGACGGAGTATAACATCAACTCCCGGAGGTATAGTTTACGGTGGTAGTGGTGATCTTGCTATCGGTCCAGCGGGACAAAACGGACAAGTTTTAGTTTCAGGTGGAACTGGAACGTATAGTTGGGGATCGGCTCTTTTACAATCTGACCAACCAGCCAACGTAGTTTTTGCAGGCCCAACCTCTGGTGCGGCAGCCCCAACAGCATTTAGAGCATTGGTCGATGCAGACTTACCTACCTCTGGGGTAACACCCGGAACGTATGGATCATCGAGTGCTATCCCTGTCGTTGCAATAAACGACAAGGGTGTAATTACCTCGGTATCAACTGCATCTTTTCAAACGGGTTTAAATTTCCAAGGAACATGGAACGCCTCGACTAACACACCTACACTAACATCAAGCTCAGGGGTGAATGGTTATTACTACATCGTCAGCGTTGCGGGTAACACGAACCTCGACGGAATTACCGATTGGGAAGTAGGTGATTGGGCTGTATTTGCAAGCACTGGGGTTTGGCAAAAAATTGACCAGAGNAACACTGTAACGTCCGTAAACGGTCAAGTTGGTGCTGTTACACTTACTGCTAGTGATGTTGGGGCAGTGCCACTTAATGGAACGGGTGCTACGGGTACATGGGCTATAAGTATAACTGGTAACGCAGCTACAGCAACCAAAGCAACCAATGTGGCAGGCGGTTCAGCTAATAGAATTGTCTACAACACATCTGCCGACACAAGCGACTTTATAGCCGCTCCATCAACTGCAAACAGATTTTTAAAATGGGATGGAAGTGCCTTTACATGGGCGGGTGCAATTACAACGGCTGTAAGTGCGTTCAGTGCAGGAACGACAGGATTCACACCTAATAGTTTGAGCACTGGTGATATTACACTATCAGGTACACTTGTTCCAGCACATGGCGGTACTGGACTTACATCACCCGGAGCGAATGGAAATGTGCTTACATCTAACGGAACAAACTGGGTTTCATCGGCACCGAGTGCAGGCGTTACAACTGACGATGTTATTGCATTAGCAATTGCATTGGGGTAAGGAGAAAACATGGCAAATGCTTTTGAAAGAAAATTATCAAGGGATATAGGAACGTCTCTAACGGCAGTTGGGTCGTATACCGTTCCAGCAGCGACTCAAACAACTGTTATTGGTTTGACAGTTGCCAACACAACGGGGGCCACAGTCAACATTGACGTTACTTTGAATGACGGAGCCAACGATACTTACATAGTCAAAAGTGCTCCGGTGCCTACGGGTAGTGCAATCGTACCAATCGGAGGTAATCAGAAAATTGTCATGGAACCTAATGACTCGATCAAAGTTAAATCAGATACAGCTACATCCATAGATGCTGTTTTATCAATTTTGGAGATAACTTAATGGCTAACCCTTATATTGGTAATGCACCAACCGACATACCTTTAACAACCCAACAACTAGCAGATGGCATTGTAACAACTGCTAAGTTGGCATCCCCCATTGCTCCTACGATATCCGGTGGAACAATAGACAATGCTGTTATTGGTGGATCAACACCCGCAGCTGGAACGTTCACTTCATTAACTGCAACTTCTGGTATTTCAGGGGGGACATTTTAATGTATAATACAATTAATAGGAGACTATAATGCCACAATCTGGTTTTACACCTATTCAGCTATATCGAAGTTCGACATCTTCGAATGTACCAAGTGCTAGTGATCTAGTAGACGGTGAATTAGCTATCAACACTGCCGATGAAAAGCTGTTTTTCAAAAACTCGTCGGGAGTAGTCAAAGAAATAGCCTCTTCTGGTGGTAGCACTGGCGATGTTGCGGGGCCAGCGTCAGCAACGGATGGTGCCATTGTAGCGTTTGATGGAACGACCGGAAAACTCGTAAAAAGCGCACCACTTACTTCAGGTAATGTAGTAATCGGAAATGGTACGGGTGCTCCCACCTTTGTTGCTCCGGGAACAGTTGGAAACGTTTTGAAGAATGTAGGGGGTAATTGGACATCTGCTGCCGAAGCGGCTGGTATAGAGGCACCCACGATTGTAAGTGGTAACACAAATGCAACATCTGGGCAGTTTCTTGTAGCTAGTGCAGGATCTATCACCATAACACTGCCAGCGGGTCCATCAGCAGGTGACTTTGTCATTATTAAAGATGGTACAGGTGCAGCAGCGACTACAACTTTCACCGTAGCAAGAAATGGGAGTAATATCGCAAGTTCTGCAAGTGATTTAATTTTTGACAAAAACTTTGCCGAAATTACGATGACATACATCGACGCAACCATAGGATGGAGCGTATAAAATGAGCAATCTGTCAGAGCTACTGCCCTCTGGCGGTGGACAAAATGCTGTAGAATTTACAGCAACGGGAACGCTAAGTAACGGAGCCATAGTCGGTTTAAAATCTGATGGGACGGTTGCCGTTTTAGATCCCGATTCAGTAGGCAGTCCAGCGGACTTTCCTTCTGCCTACAATGTACAGTTAGCTGCGGCTTGTTATGATTCTATTAGGGATGTCGTTCACGTTGCATACAAAGATTTAGGAACTCAGTATGTAACGCATAGTGCAGGGTCAATTAGTGGCTCAACTATTACTTGGGGAACGAAAACTACCGTTTCGACTGAAAGTCCTAAAGATATAGACATTACAATGAATGAATCAATTCAGTTCCCAATTGTAGCCTATTGTCAATCAAGTGGTGGAAATGTGAAGGTTCGTTCTGGGTCAGGTGGCTCCGGAACATCAATGAATTGGAATGGGAATCTTTTAATTGTTCAAGCTGGTGACAATAATAACTGCCTGATTCGATACAATCCTAACGGCTCAAATTCAAGCAGTGCCGAAACGTTAATAGTATTTAATGTACAGAGTAATGGAAGGGGTTTCATGGCGGCCCTTACAACTACAAACAGTGCTACTACAAGTATAAAGTATGGACCAACTACTTTAGCTTACGTTGCGGGTGATCAGTTTTTGCCAGTGGGATTAGTTAAAATTGCAACCTCAAACAGTTTCTTAGCTGTTTTTAACCAACTAAATTATAGTAATGGTAATCAAGGATGCGCTTGTTACCAAATCACTATAGGGCCAACCCAACTAGATTACAGTTCAGGGGGAACTATAGGTACATCATTCGGGGCAAGTGGTACATCTTGTGAAGAATCACTGAGCAGTAACACCCACCGAATGGCTTCGGATTTCAACCAAGGTACCACTGCGGTAATTACCGGATCTTTCAGAGAAGGAGGTAGTGGAACGATAACCATGCGTGCATACGTTCTAACTGCTAATGGAACTGGCAGTGCTCCCTCTGTGTCGAGTGCTGTAGATATGCTTCCCGGTTCTTCAGGTAATATATTTTTTGGGACGAGCACTGTTTTTGATCCAAACGCAAATAAATTTGTGACAGTTGTTGGGTGGGGTACAAATTCGTATTATGGAACCGTTCTAACGTCTACACAGAGTGGGACGACATTCACTGTGGAGTCGGGACAAACAAGTTTACAGTCTCAGAATATTTATTACGATGCGCTATGTATAGCATATTCTGATCATTCCAATAACGTCCTAATAGCTTCAAACCAAAATCCCGTTTCAAATTATCGGGGTGTTATGTTTACGGCTGGCTCGTTAGGTGTTGACAAAGTTATTGGAATTACAGCGCAAGCAATTTCAAACGGTGCGAGTGGCACGGTTAATTTACTGGGTGGTATTAATGAATCGCAATCTGGTTTAACACCGGGGACAGATTATTATGTTGATGCATCTACAGGTCAATTAACAGCAACATCGTCGGGTAATACTTTAATTGGTACGGCAGTATCAGCTACCACCCTTAACATTAAGGATTTGTGATGAGCACTTTATCTGATCTACTCCCCGCTGGTGCCGGTGGTAAAAATGTAAGTTTTACGGCTTCTGGTTCTATTACACAAGGCGATGCAGTTGGCTTAAATAGTGATGGTACTGTATCTGCCATAACACAAGCTACCGAAGCAGTATCATCAATTCAGAATATTATCTCTACAAACGTCTATTACGCAACGGATAGTTTGGAAGTGCTCTATGTTCCGGACGGTGGGTACACTGTGTTTTTTTATACAGATAGCAATGGAACAAACAGTTATGCGACAGTAGCAACTAATTCAGGCACGACTTACACAGTTGGTGCGACAACAACTATGTCAGAAATAACGTTTTCACCAGCAGCGGTTTATGACGCATCTACACAAAGGGTTATTTTAGCATATGAAGAAAGAAGTAGTGGCAATCAATATGGTCATGCAATCGTTGGACAAATAACTACACCCGGTGGTACGCCCACTATTACGTTTGGTACGCCAAGTGCTTTTTCTTCTGTTAATACGAACGAGGTAGATATTACTTTAGACACGAATCAAAATAAGCCAATAATTGTGTGGGGAAATCAAGGAAATGGAAGATTTGATAGCATAGTAGGGAATGTGGTAGGTGGATCAACTAACTCCATTTCTTTTCCAAGTTCATACACTACCATTAAAAGTGCTTATGTAATAAACCCAAGAGTTGCCTACAATACTCAGGAAAATAAATTAGGATCGTTCTATGTAAGTTCGTCAAGCCCTTACCCCGCATATTGTTCAATTGGAACAATAACTAATAATACAATAAGTTGGAGTTCTGAAGCTCAAGTTGGTACTGGTTTTTCTACAGAAAACAATGGAGCAGATTGGATTTATGTGCCTGAACAAAATGTATTTTTCTCCCCTTATAGTCGTAGCCTTTCATCCAATCAATTTTGGTATGCAATGGGAAACATAACAAATGGAGTGTACTATGGCTTAATTGCAACTAATTTTACTCCGATAAGAACTATTCATAATGCCATTAGTGGTGTGTATGATCCCGACACCAAAAGCATAACTGTAACCGGACACACCTCAAGTAGCTATAATATATCTTACAACAATACAACAACTATAGATAACTCTACGGGGGCTGTTACGCTAAATAGCAGTTGGATAACAGAGACGAGTTCTGGGATTCGCAAGTATAACGGAACTGCTACTCTTGTAGCTAATGTTGGTAAAGTTGTTAGTTTTTTTTCAGATTACACGCCTCCCAATTGGACGGGTGAGGGTACGACAGAGTTCTACACACCATCCGGAACTAACGTATCGAAGTTTACGGGAATTGCTGACGCTACGGTTACTAATGGCAACACTGGAAACGTTACCCTCAAGGGTGGTATAGCAACAACTCAACTAGCTAGCGCAGTGTTCGCTTATAATAATCAAAGTTTCAGCGTTGCAAGTCAATCTTCACTTCCTGAAGAAGTAAGGTTTAAACCTGATGGAACAAAATTTTATATTTTAGGTGGCACTAATGATGCTGTTTATCAATATGCTCTGAGTACGGCTTGGGATGTATCCACTGCATCATATGAAAACAAAAGTTTTAGTGTGCAAACACAAGAGGCCACTCCGCAAGGGTTAGCAATAAATGCAGACGGAACATCTTTTTATGTGTGTGGGCAATCTAAACAAATATATCAATACGATCTAACCTCTGCATACGATTTGAGTACAGCATCGTATGCAAACAAAAGTTTCAATCTCATTGGTCAGTTTCCATCGTCGGTACCGTGGGGTCTACACTTTGATAGTACAGGAACAAAATTGTATGTGATTAGCTCCGCCGCAAGTGGTCCTATTTTTCAGTATACTTTGTCTTCCGCATTTGACATTTCTACTGCTTCCTATGCAAATAAAACCGTTAACGCGGGCCTAAACAATACAACTTCATTAACAATGACTCCCGATGGAGTTACTTTATACGTTTTGGATTATGGAACTGGTATTTATAAATACACACTCAGTGTGGCAGATGACATTTCTACAGCTACCTATGATAATGTTTTCTATGATGTGACAGCCCAAGATACTCAACCGTATGGCGTAGCTGTCAAAACTGATAACACTCAACTGTATATAACAGGTGCACAGAACGACAGTGTTTTTCAGTATAGCCTATCCACTGCTTTGACCCCAAACAGTGTGTATTACGTTGCAGACGATGGAACAATCTCAACGACTTCGACAGGGTTGAGAATCGGTAAGGCTTTGAGTACATCCAGTATTAATTTGGAATTTGAAACATGACAAATTTATCTGATCTTCTTCCTTCAGGTGGCGGTGCTAAGGAAGCTACAGCCATAGCATCCGGAACGTTATCTACTGGTCAAACAGTAGCACTCCTGTCAAACGGACAGGTAGAGGCGGTGGGTGAAACGGCAGTAACTGCTTCGTTAGGTAGCGAGGTACAATTTTCACCCGATGTTTCTGGAAACTACGACATTGCTGGATTTTATTATGCCGATCAAAATGCGGTTGTCTTTATTTACCAAGATACAAATAATTATCTTGCGGCAGTCGCGGGTACAATAAGTGGAAGCACCATTACATTTGGGTCCGAGGCGGTCGGACATACAGGCAACTCACCGTATGTAAACGGTGCGTATAGTACCACCAGTAACAAAGCTGTCGTAGTCTATAACGACAATACCATCACGGGTAATTGGATAGCCAAACAGTTAACTGTCAGTGGTACCACTGTTACATGGGAAAGCGGAAGCGGTCAAACCGTGAGTACTCATGGTGGTTATGCGATTGGTATAGAATACGATCCTTCATCAGATCGTTTTCTAACAGTTTGGCCTGTTAATAATAGCCCCGGTACCCTTTATCATAATATCGGACAAATAAGTGGCTCCAGTACATCGTGGACAGGGGTTTATTACAACTTTGGTGGTACTACCTATTATGGTTATACCTATCAAGCACCTCCAGCTCTTTCTTATGATCCTGTCCATGAGTGTATGGTGGTAGCAGTAACTCAAAATTCGGGTGCACAGCCCATGCAGGCTTTTGCGGTAACTGTTCCATCTTCAGGTGGTGCAACAATATTTTGGAATTTACAAGTAATTACTAATGGATCTGGTGCTACCAATTACACAGGCTATGACCCATACATGGCGTATGATAGCGAAAATAAACAACACAATCTAACATGGTGGGATGCGACAAATACACATGCAAATTTAACAACTATAAAAATTACAGGTTCAAACGCAGCTACAGTGGCAACTACTGTTAATATGTCAACCTTGCTAAATCAAAACACGCAATCTTCCAATGGTATCGCATATCACCCTATACTTAAAAAAGTTGCGGTACTTTGGACGGACGGTAGTAATTATTTAAAAGTAGTAAGTGTTGATACAAGCAACGCTACATCGAGTAATTGGACAGCTGGAACTGTTTTGGATGTTGAAAACACTAATCAGTACATTGTAGAGAGACCTATAATTTACGATTCAAGTTCACAAAATATGGCTATTGGATGGAGAGAGTACCCCGGTGGTGATGGTAAAGGGGTTGTTTACACAATGGATGGAACAACCACTAACGTAGCTGATTTTATTGGCATAACTTCTGAATCAATCACTAGCGGTAATAGTGGTAAATACAATCCGCAAGGTGGGGTAGCAACAACAACCGAACCAAGTGCAGGCGAAACAGGAACGGCAGTGAACTTTGGAGTTGGTGATAACGCTGATATGAAGGCTGTTTTTGACAGTGGAAGCAATCGAGTTGTTTTTGGATATCAAAGCGTTTCTACCGGATATGCAGCCACCAGTGTCGCAGAAATAAATGCATCAAATAACTCTGTAAGTTTTGGTAGCGTAGGTATCGTTCAAATTGCTTCTTCAAGTTATAACAGCATTACCTACGATGCATCAGCCGATAAAATAGTACAAATAACAACAAACCCATCAGGGGGAAATTACAATGGCGTAGCAAATGTGGGAACTGTAAACTCTGGCACTAATACAATTTCATTCTCTGGCTTAGTTAGTTATACAGGAACTACAACTATTGAAGTTCAAGACATTACTTACGATTCAACAAATCAGAAGACGGTAATATGTTGGAATCGATCAAATTTTGGTGAGTCAATTGTAGGAACAATATCTGCTGGAGCAATTAGTTTCCCAACTTATCCCAATGGAGTTACACAGTGGGAGACAAGTCAAAACTCAATTAGTGCAGTCAATAATACTTTTGACTCCAACGCAGGAAGTGTTGTCGTAGCATATCAACTTTCTGGCGTTGGATTAAAAGTAGTAGCAGGACAAATTTCCACTGGTTCTGTAACATGGGGTTCTGCTTTGGCCCCAGCAAGTGCGAACGTATCGATGGCAGAGGGTGGGTCAATTTGCTTTGATAGTCAAAATAATAAGGTAGTTATCCCATATGAAGCTACAGGAACTAACGAAGGTAAAGTGGTCGTTTGTACTGTAAGCGGAACCACGGTAACCGCAGGTTCTCCAGTAAATTTTACGTCTGAGGCAAAAGTGTTTGGGCAATCCATTCAATCAACTTTTGATTCTACGTTAAATAAAGTAATTATTGCTTACATCCACGATGACGATAGTTATTTAAGAATTGTTTCAGGTACGGTCTCAGGTACTTCAATGACTTTCGACACACCAATTCTAGTTACCAGTGTCGGTGTTTCAGCGAGTTCGGTCGCTCTTGCTTATGATTCCAACGTTAACAGGGCGTTAGTTGGCTATAAAAGCAGTACGACATTTGGTTCCGTTTATGTAACGTCCGGAACCCAAAGCCCACTCACAGTAGACGCTACTTACTATATTCAAAGTAATGGTAATATAACAAGAACAGCTACAGGTAATACAGAGATAGGAAAAGCTGTAACAACAACACAATTATTATTAAAAGGAGCACCATAATGAAAACCATCGTAGAAAATTCTACAAAACTAAGTAAATTTCTGTACGAAGATGACAAAGAAATTTTAATGGAAGAGGAAAGAATAACAATAGGCCCGGTTTCTAACCCTGACCTTTATGTTGGTTGTCATAGCAAACATGACTGTACATTGTACGAAAATATTGAGGGGCCATCTGAAACATGGGCTGGTAACAAATATATGTTCGACGGAACAACTTGGACAGCCAATCCAGATTGGGTAGATCCAGTTGTACTTGATGCAGAACTCGCTGCAGAAAGAGAAGCTAGATTAGCTGAAATTGAAGCGGCTAACGCAGCAGCGGAAGAGGCAGAAAGTTCTGAGGAAAGCTCGGAAGAGAGTTCGGAGTAAGGACTAAGCCATGAGCTATACAATGACATATGATAGCTTGTTAGTGGACATACGCAGGTATCTTGAGCGTGGGTTTACACAAGCTAGTGATCAAATTGTTTTTGATCAATTGCCACGTTTAGTGACGTTAGCAGAGAGGCGTATAGCTCGTGAACTCAAAATCGAAGGTTTTATCCGAGCAATAACAACGCCTCTGTCTATCGGTGTTAGCACTTATCTCAAGCCAGACAGATGGCGTGACACGATTTCTATGACGGTAGACGGAACGCCAATACAAACAAGATCATATGAGTANCTTCGTAATTACTGGCCTAATGAAGCNCAAACAGCATCNCCTCAATTNTATGCTGATTACGACTACGCTAATTGGTTNATTGCTCCAACNCCAAATGCAGCTAGTACNTTAGANNTNCTNTANTATGAACAACCNGCACTGCTNGGTCCAAACTTGCAAAGTAATTGGCTNACGGACTANGCACCGGAGTTNGTGTTNTANGCTTCGTTACTTGAGGCAACCCCATTTTTGAAAAACGATGAAAGAGTACAGCTATGGCAAAGTCTATATGATCGATGTGCTCAAGCATTCAACGGTCAAGACTTAGGAAGAATACTTGATCGTGCGGCACAAAGGAGTGAAGCATAATGCCTATTTATCAAGACGTTTTTGGCGGTGCGAACATTTATCCTAGTGAAATTAGTTATAGCACTCAAAACTTATCGGCTGATGTCACGCTGAGTTGGCCTGAAGAGACTTCAACGAATACTAATTTAGCTACGCGAATAATTGATGTAACACAAACGGGTGCAGGTTTTAGCATTATTGTTCCGGATGCCCAAAAAAGCGGAACTGGTAATACAATACTATTTAACAATATAGGCTCACACACGTTTCTTGTAAAAAATGCGGGCGGTATTCAACTTGGATCAATTGCGGCGGGNGAGGTTTATCAATTATATTTGACTGATAATAGCACCACAAATGGGACATGGGTATTTCTGCAATACGGAGCCACTACGTCAACTGCCAACGCAGCGTCATTAGCTGGCACAGGTATAGTTGCTATCGGCACCGTGCTATCGCAGTCCGTACCAGTGACCACGTTTAATACTAACTTCACAAGTGGCGTAGATGATCGAGCCAAAATGTTTAACTACACGGGGGCAGGTGGCACTTATACACTGCCTGATCCAATAACGGGTGGTGACAATTGGTTTGTTTATCTAAGAAACTCTGGATCAGGTGCAATAACGGCAACACCTCCGGGAGCAGTCACAATTGATGGTGCAGCTAACTTACCGTTTCAACCGGGTGAGTCAGCTATCATCGTAACAGATGGAGCTAACTTTTTTACCATTGGTTTTGGACAAAGTGCTACTTTTGCATTTGATTACACCACAATAAACATTGCGGGTACTGGTGATTTTACACTTAGTGGCACTGAACTTAATCGAGTTGCTTATAAATTTACTGGAGCACTTACGGGTGCTCGAAACGTAATAATACCAGCGACAGTGCAACAATACTGGATTGATAACAGCACGACAGGATCTTACGTTTTAACCGTAAAAGTCTCTGGTCAAACGGGTGTCACCATCGGACAAAATACGAGAGGTATCTTTTATTGTGACGGCACCGATCTAGTAGATGCAGATACCAGTACAGTTTCGTTCCCAATTGCGGTATCACAAGGTGGAACCGGAGCTAATACAGCAGGTGGTGCTTTAATTAATTTAGGTGGCGGTTCTACAGGTATAAGCGTTTTTACATCTAGTACGCAAGGAGATGCATGGACCGCAATTGGGTATCCAAATCAATTTAACGGTGGAACATTCTAGGAATGGCGGAGCAAACCACGATACTTGTTTCTGAACCGGGGATCAAACGTGACGGTACAAAGTTCGAAGGTAACAACTACGTTGATGGTCAGTGGGTTCGTTGGCAACGTGGATTGCCTAGAAAGATTGCTGGATACAAAACAACGCTCAAAACATTAGCAGAGATTAGCCGTGGATTTATTACTTTTAGTCAACAACTACTCGTCTATTGTCATTCTGGCGGTGCTAATACTCTTGAAAGATTCACGCTAGACGAAAACGGAAATAGCTCTATTGTAAGCACAAGAACACCCGTAGCAGTAGCAGCACAAGGATCGGTAACCTTAGCTGGTTCTGGCGGTGCTGTAGATATGATAGCTATAAATGGGGTGGACATTATGTCTGGTTCCGTTGCATTTAACGTTGATTTACCAACTACTGCAACCGATGTAGCCGCAAACATTACAGCATTTACGTCTACACCAAATTATACGGCTAGTGCTAACGGACCGACGATTACGATTACGTCAGCCACAACTGGAGATGAGTTTAACGGATTCATAATCACTACTACCCTCAACACTTTGACTTCTACAATTGTAAATATGCAAGGTGGATCGGATGCAGTCATAGCAAACGCAAACAATTTTTGGATGTTTGATTTCCAATTCGAATCAAGCAGTAATCAAAATTTTATCCTAGCATCTGTGTCTCCAAATATGGATTGCATTTGTAACGATCAGGACGGACAAATATTTTTTGGTGATGTGCTTGGCACTGGCCCATTGCAAAGTATCTCACTTCCAGCAAATACGAATGCTACAGGTGGGATTGTTAGTTTACATCCATATTTATTTTATTACGGCACTGACGGTATTATCGGGTGGTCAGTACCCGGAGAGCCTACAGACTTAACCGGAACAGGTAGCGGAAACGCCAGAGTGTGGGGTCAAAAAATAATAAAAGGTTTACCGTTGCGTGCGGGTTCAGGAACGGCACCCGCTGGTATATTCTGGGCATTTGATGCTGTTATACGGAGCACGTTTGTTGGTGGGTCAGCCGTATTTCAATTTGATATCGTAGCTACCGGAACATCTATTCTTAGCCCATTCTGCCCGATTGACTACGATGGAGTTTTCTACTGGATCGGAACTGATCGTTTTTACTTGTTTAACGGTGTTGTTAGAGAAGTGCCGAACAACCTCAATCTCAATTACTTTTTCGATGGTTTGAACCGTGATCATGCAAGCAAATGTTTTGCCTACAAGGTGCCACGATACGGTGAGATTTGGTGGGCATATCCACGGGGTACAGCCACAGAATGCACTCACGCTGTAGTTTACAACGTTAGAGAAGACACATGGTACGATACAGAATTGCCAAATGGTGGACGTTCAGCGGGTCAATTTAATAACTCGTTTGCCGCTCCAATACTTACAGGTATTGTGCAAGCTACGACAGCATCTGGAACTGGATACAAAGTTTGGCAACACGAGTTTGGTATGGATGAGATCGACGGTCCTGACATTGCACCAATAAGATCATTTTTTGAAACGGCAGACTTGTCTACACTTACACAAGGTGGTGACAGATATCTCCGTATAACAACTATCGAACCGGACTTTGTGCAAGTAGGAGATATGACAGTAACCGTTACCGGAAGGGCCAACGCTAGAGCACCTGAAGTTGTGGGTACAACGTTCACGTTTCCTGACCAAGCCACACAACCTTTTGAACAAATAGTAATGTTGAAAGAACAACGTAGAGAGTTAAGAGTTAAATTTGAGTCCAACGCTTTATATGGTGATTATCAAATGGGGCAGATAATAGCTCACCTTGGTATCGGTGACGGAACGGATCTAGGATAATGGCATTAAGTGTTACATTACCAGTGGGTATCGGCCTAAAAGATTGGGCAAACTGTCTGATTACAGACTTCATTGCCTTTGGAGCATTTGACCCGTTGGATGATGAAACAAAGTGGCAAGATTGGGCTACGCAATTTTTGAATGCAACCAATTTGATTGAAGATTTCCCAGACCCGTATATGTATGACGATTGGAGAGAGTGGGCAGAAAGATTTGTCCAAACAACGCTATGAGATTTATTGGCTTTGAAAGAGAGATTTCTGCGGAAAAGTGGGCTAGACCGTTACTCGGTCTTAAAGACGAGCCTGAGTTTTTCCGTGCGATGTCGGCAGTTGATGATGAGGAAAAGTTTGTTTGCACTGCAATTTTCAACAATTTTACACCTCGAAACATAGATGTATCGTTTGCATCCCGTGGCGGTAACTGGGCATCTCCGAAAGAAACCTTACGGATGTTCAACGCTATTTTCACCTACATATTTAAGATACACGAAGCGTCACGGGCTACAGCTTTGATTGGTCATAACAACAAAAAGTCTATACGGTTTGTTAAACGGTTAGGGTTCAAGCACGAAGGTACAATGAGACAAGCCTATGACGATAACGAAGATTTAGAGGTATTTGGGTTTTTGCGGAATGAATATAATACGCACAGATGGTGTAATGTGAGGACTGCGCGATGAGTATGAAAGAACAAATCCTATCAATTGCAATGCAAGATCCCCGTTTTCAAGAAACGATTACAGTCATCGAACGCCAATTATCCGGAACTAATATCGTAGCTGAGGATCTTACTGAAGCCATACAAATGCTTGAGTATGTATTACAGAATCCAGAAGTGTACCCAGAAGTCCGTATGGCGGCTATAAAAGACGGTTTGATAGATGAGGGTATGTTTCCCCCACAATTTGATGAAGTGCTCATTATAAGCCTTCTAGTGGTCTTGTATGGGATGCAAGACAGATTAGCACAACAAGGTTATGCACGGGGTGGACTTGCAGTATCCGGTAAACAGTTGGCTCGTATGGGTCAAGGTGGTGACCGACAGTTGGCTCACATCAATGACCGTGAGGCTGAGGTGCTCCGTAGGATGGGCGGTCAAGGAACAGTCAACCCGAACACCGGACTACGAGAATACAAAGGTCTCAAAAATATTATCAAGACAGCTTTGCCCATCGCTTTAAGCGTTGTCGCTCCCGGTCTTGGAACAGCTATTGGCACAGCTATCGGATTAAGCGGAACAGCGGCAAGCATTGCTGGGGGTGCCATACTCGGTGGTGGTACATCCTTTTTGACAGGTGGAGATCCAATCCTTGGTGCGGTGACAGGTGGTCTAGGTGGATTTGCCCCAGTAATTGGAGAAGGTATAAGTGCAATTGCACCCGGTCTCGATCCAAGTATTGTCACGGGACTTAGTGGTGGTGTTACAGGGGCATTAGGGCAAACCCTTGCTGGTGGAGATCCACTAACTGGTTTTGCTACTGGTGCAATTGGCAGTATGTTGCGTCCTGAACTAACTAATATGACACGAAGAGCTGGTGAAGTGGTAGTTGACAGTATGAAAAGTGGTATGCCAGCTATAACTACAGAGTCGGGTGCTCCAATCCCAGAAACGGTTAGACCAACTTACGATGCATCAGATTTGGTTTCTGACATGGATGCGGTTAGTTTCAATCCCGAACCAGTGACAGTAGATACTTCTTTCGGTCAACTGAACAATGATATGATTGAAAGAGCAGGAATGTCTATTCCTAGACCACCATCAGAAACAAGTCCGCTGGACGCAGCTATGAACCGATTGGTTGGGAAACAAATGGCCCAGACGGTGAGTGGTGATCCGATGCTTGGGGCAGATTTCGCCACAGCGATACCTGAAGCACAGCAAACATTTACTGAACAACAAGCTGAACTGATAGATCCATTTAATACCAACCCTGAGTTACGTGCTGCGTCTAATCAAGGAGAAGGTATATTTGCTGGGATTAGAAATATGATACCTGAGTCGATAGCTGAACTACTTCCTGAATCAACCGCAGGTCAACTGCTATTAGGGGGAGCTTTAGCTTCGACATTACTCGGTGGACTTGGTGAAGCAGATCAACTAGCAATTCAACAAGCTGAGTCTAGTGGGATATTTGATCGTCCAATTAATAACTTCGATTTTGTAAAAATACGAACAGAGGCAAATAAACGTGGAATGTCGATGTCAGATTTCTTAAACAGTTCATTTTTTCTAAGCGATCAAAGTAGCTACTATACGCCAACTAACGCAGCGAGAGGTGGAATAATGGACGCTCCCGGTTACGTCAGTGGTCCGGGTAATGGTAGGGATGATGTCATAAACGCTAGGTTGTCTGATGGAGAATATGTTATAGATGCAGAGTCTGTATCAATGTTAGGAGACGGAAGTAACGCCGCAGGGGCCAAAATGTTAGACGATATGCGTAAAAAACTTAGAATGCATAAAGGTAAAGTTTTAGCAAAAGGTAGATTTAGCCCAGACGCAAAATCACCTCTTGAGTACATGAGAAGGAGTGCTTAACATGGGTAGTTTATTTCAGGGAGCACCACAAACCGCAACGTCTTACACAACGTCCACTACTGAAACACCACGGTGGATGCAAGATGCGATATTTAATCAAATACAGATATCGCAAAACTTAGCCAATCGTCCGTTTGAGAGTTACGATTTACCAACTGTAGCAGAACTATCACCGTTACAACAACAAGCCTACAGACAAGTACAAGAAGCCCAAGGAGCATACCAACCGGACCTCGATGCATCGGCAGCTGGTATTCGTGCTTTAGCTGGTTTAGCCCCATTACCCGGAACGCCAACTGAGTTAATACCAACCAACACTAAAACTGGGTTAAGTGCTGCTAAAACATATTTTACGAAAGCAGCGGAAGACACACCTACAAACGTTTCTAATTACTATAATCCATATCAACAACAAGTCATGGACGAACTTGCAAAGCAAGGTGCTCGTAACTTACAAGAAAACTTATTGCCAGCAGTAAGCGATGCTTTTATCAGGGCAGGCCAATTTGGGTCAAGTCGTATGGGTGATTTTGGAGCTAGAGCGTTAAGAGATACGCAAGAAGCAGTTTTAGCTCAACAAGCAGAATTAGCTAACACGGGTTATGCTCAAGCAATGGCTAATCGAGCAGCAGATTTAAATAGACAAGCTAACCTTGGTCAAACGGTNGCAGGCATACAACAATCNGACATAGCACGNCAAATGGGTGCCTTGTCNGATTTGGCGAATCTTGGNGCNCANNGNCAAGCACTNGGATANACNGATACAGCAGCACTTGAGGCAGCAGGGGCTGGTCAACAACAACAATTACAACGAGAACTTACAGCAGCTGAAAAACAATTTTTGGATCAACAAAATTACGCACGAGAGCAAGCTGATTTTCTATCTAGTCAAATCAGGGGATTAGCTCCGGTTGCACCGAAGCGAACAACATCTCAAGGGCAATCAACGGGGCAAACTTATTCGCCATCACCATTGTCACAGATAGCTGCTGGTTTGGCTACTTACAAAGGTCTACAAAATCTAGCTGGAATACCATCGTAAGGAATAAATAATGGGCTTCGAACTAAACAAATTAATGAGACAGTATGGTTTGGCTACACCTACAATGCTTTCTTATGAGGGTGAACGTGGTCCAGATGTTGAAGTAATAGACGAAGAAACCGGAGAGGTAACAACCACACCGGGAGAAATAACTTTTGACCCTGCCAAACAACGTGCATTCGATCAATATCAGGCACAATATCAATCAAGATTACGCAACGCACCTATGTATGCTGGGTCACAATTTCAGACACGAACGACACCTCAGCCAATGAGTTATATGCAGATGTATCAACAATACCTTGGCAGAGATCCGACAGATCAAGAACGCACTGATGCCATAGCGCTGGATGCAAACATTACTCAAGAGAACCCACTCAGCCTTGCTCAACGGCAACAATTTTTGCGTCGCTACGAAGATGAGTTCAAAGATTTAGGAATTAGAAATACGGGTAATCAAGCAGTTATGGATACGATAGGAAATTACTATGGTAATATCTTACGCAATCCAGACTACAGGGCCACGCCTATTGATCGTTCTTTGCCTTTTGAGGAAAGAAATCCAAACGTACCAAATCCAAATCCACGATTTACTGGCCCTATAATTACCGTTGAAGAAGCATATTTCGATCCAGATAATCCTCCAGTTCCTGAAGGGCAAGCCTTTCCCGGTGGACAGGTTTCTCAAACGTTTCAAGATTTTGCCGATCAACAAGATACAATACTTGCCAATTTGGCAAATCCGTTGCCAGACGAGAGCATTAATACATTAGAAGATGCCCGTAATGTCGATCCGATGGCCCCATCTAGTACGGGGCTTCCGTCATATGGAGCGTACCTAGCCAAGAATTTAGATGTTCTCGATGACATTATGAACCAACCCGGATACAAAGCCTTAAATATCCCAGAAGGTGGGTTCGCACCCGGATCGGCAGAGGATCAAGCAGTAGCAAATTATGTAGCCCAAGCAGCGAAAGATCATTTTGTGAACTACGGATTCCAAGAGGGAAGACAATTCTACAAAACAGGTGGTCCGGTCAAGGGTTATCAAGTCGGTGGACAACCTATCGATCCATATGCGGCCGTAGAGACGGTTAACGTAGATACACAAATTGACCCTTATGGTGTGGTAGATCCATTAGGTTTAAACGTAATGATTGAGCAACAGACGGGTCTGACAGAGGGTGATGGTCCTTCGGTTACTGCTCCACAAATGCAAGACAATACGAATGCTTTGGAAAATCTTCNCGTTGAAATGACAACCAAGCAAGTAAATCCGTATAAAGGAATAATGGATAATTTAACTGGAAAAATTGGTGAAGCGCAGACAGTTTACGATCAACAATTAGAGCAATTGCTTGCAAATACGAGAAAAGGTCCAGACAAAGCTGAACTGTATTTTAATCTTGCTGCTGCATTAAGTGCTCCTACAAAAACTGGAACATTTGGCGAATCCCTTGGACTTGCGGCAAAACAATTCGGAAAATTTGCTGCGGACTCACGCAAAATGAAGCAAAGTGCTGATGCGGCTGTACTTAAAAAAGCCGAGGCAAAGTTAAAAAGTCTACAGTCTCGTTTCAATAAAATAGAAGATAAAGCCTCAGAAGAGGCAATAAGAAATCAAGAACAACAATTTAAAATAATAAAAACTCTGGGAGATTTTGGATACAAAGGAGAAGAATTAAAATTAAAAGCTGAAAATATACAAATTAAAAAAGAACAAATGAGACTTGATAAGCTCAAACCAAAGAGTAAATTTGGAAAAATTGCATCTGATAAAGGGTTGATACCGGGTACACAAGCATACTTGCTTGATATTGAGAAACAACAACGACTTGAAGCTGAACAAAATAACGAGATGCCAAGTTGGTTAGGTAAAAGTTTGGAAGAAAAAGTTGCTGCGGGGAATGTTGCTCGTTACAGCTTAGGGCAATTGAGAGAAGCGTTGCGACTCAACGAAAATGCGTATGCTAACGATTTATTTGGTCTCACAATAAGTGAATTAAAATCATTGTTTGGTTCTGATTCAGTAAAAGTTACGAACACAAGAGTGCTGAGAAATATTTTAAGTTCGGAAGCTCTACAAAAACTGAAAGCTACTTTTGGTGGTCAAATATCCGATGGAGAACGTCAAGCATTGGCAGATTTGAGTGGTGTTACTGCTAGAAGCAAAGAGGAAAGAAAACGAATTATTAACAAGGCCATAGAAGTTTTGGATCGTTTATCACACAATAGTCAAAAAGAAATTGAGTGGTTTGGTTCACCTGAAAGATTTAGAGCACCATTTGAGGGATATGCTCAATATCAATTAGAAAATTTCCGTTTTGCAGACGATGACGTTAGGCGGCCACGATGAGCGATGAATCTAATTACTACGGAAACTTAGCGCGAGCGGGTGCAGAGGGCTTGCTTATGGGCTTTGGCGGCGAGGCCGAAGCCTATCTGAAGTCTAAGATTTTGGGTACGACTTATGAAGAAGAATTAGATAAAATCGAAAAAAGCTACGGCAAGTTTAAACGCGATAACAAAGCAGTCGCATTAGGAACTGAAGTAGCGGCTGGCATATTACCCACACTTGCTGCTCTTCTAGCACCTGTTCCCGGTTCACGAGTTGGGGCAGCGGCTAACATTGGTCGCATGGGTCAAGCCTTAAAAGGATTTTTCAGACCACAAAGAGTGGTTGGAGACATGGGTAGGCAAGCGACAAGGCGCATTCCCAGACGGGCTAGGAGACTTGTTGACAACCGTCTTACACGGGCTACTGGTACTGGAGCCACCACGGGTGCCATATCCGGTTATGGGTCGGCTGAAAAAGACCAATACGGTAGACGCGATAGGGCTGGTGCAGCTAGAGAGGGAGCATTGATTGGAGCTTTTTTAAATCCTGCATTGCAAGAAATTGGCGGTGGTGGATTGGCGTTAGCAAGAAATCTACGAAATCGATTTAGAAATCCGACATCAGATGCCGTCACTAGAGAAGCTGTCGAAGTTATACAAAATCGTTTAGGTCCCGATGTAGATATTAGCGAAGCCTTGGAAACAGTAACTCAACAACGTGGAATGGGCGTACCAGCAACCCTTGCAACTATTGATGATGATCTAGGCAGATTAGGACTGTCACAAGCTAAACAAAGTGATGAAGCTGCCCGAACGTTTATGGAAAAGTTGCCACCTGAAAGCGATGCGAGAGATCGGGTGCGTCTACAACTGCAAACGAGATTAACCGACAAAAACTTTGCTGACTTTAAAGATGAAATTTTAAACGTTAGGAAAGACAATGCTGATAGATTGTATAAAACTGCGCGAGAAAATAATGTCGTTATAGACGATAAAAAAATACTAGAATTTGTAAATGATCCCGATATTAAAAAATATTTAATCCCCGCAAAGCAACTCCAAGCAGGCGAAACAAGGAGAGCGAAATTACTTGATCAAGAGGATATGGGAATGAATATTGAAATTGATTCAAGTGGCAAAGTTACAGGGCTTGATTTAATTGCTATTGATAAAATTAGAAAGGCAATGGGCGATGATCTTCAAAAAGAATTTAACGCGAACTTGAGAGCCGACAAAGACGCACTATTAACTGCGGTCGAAAATTTAGATCCCAAAAAATACGGTAAAGGACTTGAGGCATTTGCTTTAGCTAGAAAAACATATAAGGGCGATATAGAAATTGAAGAGGCGGTAGAGCGCGGTGCTGATTTAATGAGTTCTAATAAATCAGCATNAGAATTTAAAAACGCCTTGAAAGACATGACAGAAGGAGAACGAGATGCTTTTGTTGTGGGTGCCATGAGAGTGTTAACTAAGCCTTTAGACACATCTACGAGTCAAAAGAAAAACTTCGCTGACATGATAAATTCTCCAGATGTACAAGAAAAATTAAGAGTAATGTTACCGGATGTCGATGATGGTGGATTTGACTTGTTAAAAAATGCTTTGGTTGCAGAAAACGAATTTTTGAGAAGAACGGCTGGTTTGTTACGAACTAGCGGAAACACACTGCAAAGAACCTCTGATAAAAAAAATATGTTGAGAGAAGGTGCTACGGAATTAGTTTTGGATAATGTATCTGGTGGAATTTCAAGAGCTTTGCTACTCCCTCAAGTTTGGAGTGTAGTGACTAATGTAAAAACTCCCGACTCTGTAAAAGCTAGAATTGCAGAACTTCTTGTGGGCACGCCAGAAGAAGTAGCTACCGCCATTAAATCAATTGAAAAATTAACCAGTAAGGGTCCAAGCAGGGATAAATTGAGACAAGAATTTCGTGAGGAAGTTGTTGGTGGTGCAACACGACTTGTTGAATCAGAAAGTGATGACACATATTAGGAGAATAAAATGATGGGTAAATGGTTTGATAAGTTGCAAAAGTTTATTGGNGAGCAAAATCTAATTACGCAAATTGGCATTATNCTCTTAATAACTTTTTTTGTTGTAGCAATTCTTATGGCGTTAGGAACCTAAACAATGTTGACACTTCTCGGTTGCTCTAATTGGTTTCGGATCGAGCTTTCTCCCTAAGATACTTTCGTTTATCGAGACACGGGAACAGAACAAGCAAGAGATTCGGCTGATGGAAAAGCAAGCCGAACTAACACGCATTACGGCTGAGTTTGANCGTGACAAGGCTCAGGTGCAAGCTCTATCGGCTGAGACAGTGGCCCTATATCAGGCCGATGCGGCCGAGGCAGCGTCGTTAGAAAAAGGATCATGGATATCTGCATACCGAGCTAGTGTCAGACCAAGCATTGCTTATATTTTTTTATTGTTTTACATATCGGTCAAAATGTTTGCTCTCTATGGCATGATTCAGTTTGAAGGAATGATGATTAAGGATGCATTACCATTGATTTGGTCAAATGAAGTAGATAGCCCAACCTTGGCTGCTATCATAAGTTTCTATTTTGGTAGTAGAGCATTCAGTAGGAAATAGCTATGGAAGGTATAAGCATAACAGAATGGATTAATGTTCTCGTTGGTGATATTNGCGGTACTTGGCGGGATCGTATACNCCCTCGTGAGAAATCATGTCTTATTAGCGGAAGCTCAGAAAAAAATAGAGGTGTTGTTCGAATTGGTCAATTCTTTACGAGATCGTATTAACAACGGAAGGGATAAATAATGGCTACAAAAAAGAAAAGCACTGTCAATGCATCTAAGTAACTACACTAAACCCGGATTAAGAAAGAGGATATTTGAATCAGTCAAGGCCAGTAACAAGGGCGGTAAGCGAGGTCAATGGAGTGCCCGCAAAGCCCAAATGGTTGCGAAGAAATATAAAGAAGCAGGTGGGGGTTATAAATCCTAATGGCAAAGACACCTAGACAAAAAAGTCTGACGGATTGGGGTAAACAAAAATGGCGTACCAAAAGCGGTAATCCGTCCACACAGGGGTCTAAGGCAACTGGTGAACGTTACCTACCGGAGAAAGCTATAAAGCGTCTGAGTAGCCAAGAATATGCGGCTACAACTGCTGCCAAACGTAAAGCAACAAAAGCTGGTAAACAGTTTTCTAAGCAACCGACTAAAATCGCAAGCAAAACTAGAAAATATAGAAAGACCAGAGCATGAATGCTATCAAGTTTGAAAAACAAATGGACCGTGATGGTGACGGTATAATCACTGCCGAAGAGGTGCAGGTTGCTGACCTGCACGAAAAAAACACGATACAAAGTAGGATTACCATCGCTAGTTTTGTAGTCATGGTTCTACTAACTTGTGTGTTGTTATCAGGGTTAATTCCGGACAGTAGGATTACAGCCTTGTCCGGGTTGATATCAACCCTGTTTGTGGCGCTGGCTGGTATTATTGGTGCCTACTACGGTATGCAAGCATGGATGTCCAGAAAGTAACCAAGACATCTGACCGTGGCATCGATCTGATAAAAAATTTCGAGGGCTTCCGGGCAAAAAGTTACCAATGCAGCGCCTCGGTGTGGACCATAGGGTGGGGTAGTACACGCCTAGCTGATGGTAGTAGGGTTACTCAAAATACCCCTGAGATGTCCGAGGATGAGGCAGAACGCCTGTTAAGGCAACAANTGGTATCATATGAGCGTGCAGTGCTNACGCTCGTGCCTTGTAGTCATTTAACGCAAAACCAGTTCGANAGTCTGGTNAGTTTCNCNTATAATCTNGGNAGNGGGTCTCTCCGTGCAAGTACACTTCGTAAAAAAGTTCTCCGGGGTGACCCTACGGCAGCTGATGAATTTCCACGGTGGTCTTATGCCAGTGGTAAATTTATCCGTGGTTTACATCGTAGACGCATGGCAGAAAGAAAATTATTTTTGTCTAGTTAGTGCTTGCAATCTACTCCGGAAGTTGTTATAAATAAGAATAACTTGAAACGGAGAACTGAGATGACTTGCACGAAACATAACATTCCAGATAACAATCAAGACGGACTCGACATTAAATCATGCGTGAAGTGTGAGGGTAAGGGTTTTACGAGATTTTCTCTTTTTGCAAGGGCTGGAGTAGAACACCTTCTTGAATTTTCTAGAGCTAACAAATCTAAACTTATGGTTGGTAAATTTTGTGAGCCATGTAATGGCTCTGGCCTTGGTGAAAAAGTCAAAAAAGTTTGGTGGGAAACTTGTGGCAAATGTGATGGTATAGGTTTTGTTGAATGGGGTGTATTAGACAAAAAATGTTGGGATTGTGGCGGTGTTGGAAAACGTGCTTTCAAAAGCTCTCCTGAAACTCGTGCAAAAAGACGCGAGACAGCCCGTAAAAAGAGAGAGGAAAGAGATGCTCTTCGTGTAGAGAAAGAGTTAGCTAGACAGCGTGAAATTACTGGTGGTTTTACTTTTGCAGAAAAGCAAGCAGAGCGTGAAGCGCAATGGGCTGAGGAAAAAGCCAAGGCTCAAGATGTACCAACGGGAACAGTTAATGTTTCTGGTGAAGTGCTTAAAGTTGCTTTGAAAGAAACTCGATTTGGTCAAGTCGCAAAAATGACAGTTAAAGATCATCAAAACGGTTTTGTACTTTGGGGTTCTGTGCCAACCATTTTTGATGAAGAGGGTAAACTTCTGACCGTTGGTAAAGGTGATCATATTACTTTTACAGCATCTGTAACACCGTCTGAAAAAGACGCTAAGTTTGGGTTTTTCAAGAGACCAAGAAAAGCTGTCATTTCTCAAGTGAGCATTTAAGAATGGAAAGCAAATATAACGTCGAGCCTATCAACTATAGAGATTGCTTGCCTTTCATATTGGATATCCACTATGCGAGGCGAGTACCCTCGATAAGTTGGGCATTTGGGTTATTTAAAAAAGGTGACAATCCTCACGACTTGTTCCGTATCGGGCCACTCGTGGGGATTGTTTCTTTTGGTACACCACCATCACCATCGTTGTGTGAGGGGGTCTGTGGCGTGGAACACAAGGAAAACGTCATTGAACTCAACCGACTTGTGCTCCGTGACAATCTGAAAAACGAAGCATCTTTTCTGGTTAGTCGTGCTCTTAAACTATTGCCCAGACCGAAGGTGGTTGTCTCCTACGCTGACACGGCTCAGGACCATACAGGAGTCATCTATCAGGCACTCAATTTTGTTTACACTGGCATAAGTGCCAAAAGAACTGAATGGGTTGTCCGTGGCTCTAATCTGCACTCTAAGACTATTGTGTCACAGAGCACGTTAGAAGAACGAATAGCTGACCCAGAAAAATACGAGGTTGTAGAGCGATCTCAAAAGCATCGATACATTTACTTTCTAGGAAGCAAACGCGAGAAAAAAGATTTAAGGAAAGCGTTGAGATATAAAATTTGGGATAGCTATCCAAAGCAACCTATTCAAACTCCGTCTCCCATAACCACCTAGCCATTAACAAGGACTCGGCTCGGTCTGCGTGTTTTTTTAAATTAATTGGAGCATCAGGAAACAAGGTCAGGGCAACTGCTCTGGCCTGTTCTTTATCTGCCGATAACCCAAAATGTTTTTTCCACACTTGGGGCATTACATAACGCAACTCGAATCGGCAACTAGCCACGCAAGCACGAGCAGTGCCGAAAGAATCACCCAAGCTAAATACGCTTGAAACTCCCTGACCCGGATGGGCGTTAACTCGTTCAATAGCGCACGAAATAAAATCTTCAGGTTCACCTTCCTTACGACTATTTTGTCGTAGTAAGTTGATCGTAGCTGACACATCAACTTCCCATTTGACCTTACCACCACCTTTATTCATCACTGGCATATCGTGTACGGATTTAAACTGTCCATTATCTAGGATTCCAATGGCCCCTCTCAGACCCGGATCTATGCCAATCGTAATCATAACGCTGTATAATCCTCGCAACCAACGAGTTGATTCTGTGGGGTCAAAGTCGCATCATGCAAAGTGCAATGCCATTCCCCATTATGACTTGGTATAGAATTTTGGCAAGTTCTACAATGCATCAGTGGTTTTTCTTCTTTGATACAGACGCTACGCATATCGCACCATTTACACTGAAATGCACTTCCATCATCACTGATGCCTGTCGGCCTCATATGGGCGTTTAACAGCGATGTAATGCGTTTCTGTAAGTTCTTTTGATCTCTTGCACTTGGTTTGATGCGCTCTACATAAAATTGTTCATCATCTTTACACACTGCAACGTAAAGGCCACGTTGGAAATTTCCCAACGCCATACTGATTTGGACTTGGGCATAGTGCTCCGGTTTTGATTCTTTTACACCGTGACGTTGCAAAGCACTGAAACTTTTTTTGTTATGTGTTTTTACTTCAAGCAAGTGAGCCTCAGAGTTACGAGGCACGTTTCGCACAACGCCATCAGCCCGACAGACAAAATGACCCGTTGAGTCTGTAAATTCAAATTGACTGCCATATTCATCGACTGCCCAGACCTCTAGGCCAGAGTTTTGCAGATCTTTTATTATACGATCTTCCTGTATGTATCCGGTTTCAAACAGACGGAGTATGCGTCCGTCCAATTGTTTTTTGGCAAAGTTACGCCATTGAAAATATATTTTTCGGATACATTCGGTGCCAATGCTCGATGCACCTAACCGAGTAAAATACAGTGGCTGATTTTTTTGATAGGACTGATAAATATTTTTGATAATTTGTTTTTCAACTGATGGTGGTATAGCAACCATAACTCAATCCAGAAAGATGCCCGTGGCTTTCACCACGGGCGTTTGTTTAATCAATTTTCCACTTACTACCACCGTTAGTTTCTTTCTTTGGTGGTTCAGACTTCGCTACTGGAGCCTTTGCTTTTTTTCTTTCAAATAGAAATGACGCAATCGTATTTCTATCTTTAAAACCGTTCTTGCCTTTTTCAATAACGATATTAGCTTGAAACGGTCTTTCTAACAGATCATCTGTGTCATCTGCTTCCGGTTTACCGCACGCTGTAGCCCACGCAACTAATTGTTGATGACCGATGCGCTCGGCTTGTTCTGATGCATTCTTGGTGTTAAATTGAAACCAGATTTTGCGTCCTTCATACGAACCGGATGCTACATCAAATGTAACCTTAATCATTTCCCCACCAGTGCTTGTTGGAAGCTCTTCGGCATCTGTAGCCCTAAGAGTGTATTCACCTTTAGGTAACAATTCAAAGCTTCTTGGTTCTTCAGGTCCAACTTCACTTGGGTTAAATCCAAATTTAGGCATAACTATCTCCTTAGCTAAATACTGGGATGACTTCAGATAAATTGTCAAAATTCATTTCGATCTTATCAGGACAATCAAAACGATTTTTGGCGGCGAAAGCTGGGTTGGGTTGAAAGTGTAAAAAACGATCACCACTCGATACCCCACGGTTTTTCGTTGTGTTAAACCCAGTATCCGACTTGCGTATTACAACGTCAAAGGCTGCAAAGCACAAAGCATCAACCCACTCTTGTAAGAGAGAGTTACAATACTTTGGCAACTTAGGTTCATATTTATCAAACGGTTCCGTGCGAGGATCTTCAAATTTTATAACCGCACTGTGAGCTATTAACACAACATTCATCCCACGGTGCTCCCGAAGATAATCGAGACCTTGAAGCATCTCACGAAATTCCTCACACACTTTGACCTTATCCCTACCGTATGACAACTCCTTTGCGTCATAAGTATCTTCAACGGATTTAACGATCAAAGGCTCGACAAGCCAATCAACGGAATCAATCACACACGTTTTGAAATTATGCTCACCGGACAATAAAGTCTGGATGTTTTCAGCAACCGTTGTCGCAGACTCCGCACGTTCAAATGAAACAACGTCCAGTGTGTCTAGACCGTCTTCAGTGCTTATGAAAATTGGATCTGGGAAGTGACTAGCTAATGTTGACTTCCCAATCCCGTGATCTCCATAGATACAAATGCGAGGCGGTTTTTTTTGTTTACCTCGCCTTAATTGACTTTCAAAGTCAGCCTTCTTTTTTGACATTTTTTTCTCCTTTATGAAATAAGCGGTTGTCAATCCGCATCTGCAAAATCCCATGCTACCTCGTGATACTCTTGTTTGATCCGGTTCCAACTTAGCATCCGTACCACTGGGGAATATTCGGATGCCACTTTGGTTACCATCCCACAAATGGCAGGATCACCGAGTAGCAGTAAAAAATCATCCTCACAAAAATCCCTCAATTGAGTATGAGCAACGCCTGTTAGGTAATCAGTGTCGTAGGGTCGATGTATGTGGTTCGGGTATAAAACGTGTAGTTCCCCGTGTCGTTTGGCATCCGACATATCTTTATTATTGTGAGCTTGGACAATATAAACTTTAGCCATTTCTAACTCCAAAATTTGCCATGAAAATTTCTGTCACATCAAGAAAGTGCTCGGCACCAATGTTATGTGCTATGTCGATGCATTCGTTGATGTACCACTGTGTATCCAAATCGTCAGGCTTTTCTGACCAATCACTCGGAACAACGTGCATACAGGCTTGCGCTCCGTCTGACTTTGGAACTTTGTTATTATTTTTTGCGTACAGAATCGGGTCTGTCGTTTTGTTCGACTGATACCACCGAACAACCTTGCCCAGATATTTACCGCCTTGTACCCCACCACCAGCTACGTTTCTGGCAGTGATGAACATTTCAAATGAAGCTCTTTCGATGGTTCGCCTAAAGCTCGTGCCACGGGCAAGCCACTGACCTACGGCATACGCACACACTGGAGCAGTGGGATTTTTTCGCAATGACACCGGAGCGTAAATGCCTTTGGCCTTAACCGTTTTGTCTTTTTTGACTGCGATGTAGTTGTTGACATCCTTAAACGCAATTTTTTCGTAAGGTGTGTATTCGAAAGTAAAACCACTTAATTCTTCGAATTGTTGCACGCACCACCGGACGCTCTGCTCGTTGTAGTCTGCAACACGAATTACAATGCCGTCAGTGTTTGCAGATAGCACGGTGACACCTTCGCGCTCTAACATTTCGATTAGCATCAACAAAGTGAATTGCCCTGTCATTGTGACAGCCAACATAAGATCTGGAGCATAGAGGATGCTATGAGGACTAGCTAACTTACCGAAGGTGCCGTTCAGACTAATTTTCAAAGTGTCTGCCGTAACCTTATCGCCCTTACTTTTTGCTTGGATACGTTCATCATAGATGCGACGATACTCGTTTATGAAACGATCCCCGATGTGCGATGGTGATAGATTTCCGTTAAGAATAATTGTTGGATAAAAACTAGCAGCATCGATCTCGTAGATTAATTCGTCGCGTGCAAGGTGAGTGACCCGTTTGTCATGGGTGGAATGCAATCCCCCGATGCCTAGCTTATAACTCCCCGTCCGTGTATAGACCTCTAACTTATCTAAACTGTCAGGCATTTTAATATGACCGGATTTTTTATCGACATAAAATTTCATATCGGCAATATCTTCTAAAACAGATTGGGTACCTGCAAAGTCCATTTTAAGATAGTCAGGTGGATCGTAGGTGATCGAGTTCGGGATTGGCACTTCATAAGATTTCAACTTCAACGTTTTTTTAAATGCTTGTTCAGCCATCTGACTATCTGACTTGCTTCGCAGATCAATGCCATATTGCTTCGACATTTGCATTCGAAGTTCCAACTCCGGTTCAAGTCGCTTAAATAATTCGGTAGTCGTTGCAATGTCGTTCAGACAATATGACTCTAAAATATTTTGTTGATCATCGTCTAAATCTGCATTGGGATCATAGGGTAGATCTTGGAGCATCGGCATATTCATTCGTGCTCCATAGGCTTTAAGGCCAACAAAACTTGGTGCGACTTCGATCAAATCAATGTGATCGTTTAACACATCGTTCAGTTTAAATTCGGTTTTGATTTGGAACGAGGAAATACCTTCAACGATAATTGAGTCATTAATTCGTTTGATTGTCTCGGTGTCTAAACCTTTACACCAAGCAGAGACAATCACACTGTCGTAGTGATAGCTATTAAAACCTACAAATGTTTTGTCTTTGTCACCGACGAATACACGCAACCGAGTAGCTGATCCAGACTCGCTATGCCAGATCGACTGCCGTTCATTTGTCTCGATACACTTAGCTAGAAATAACGCGCAGTTAGGATAGACCTCAACATCAAATACCCAAGTGCTCATGGCGTACACTCCGCGCCTATCCGTTTGTAATCCGGCCACGCTCCTTGCTTAACCATGTAGCAATAATGTTTAAACTCCCTGAAATTGAAGTCCACATCCTCAGCGAAAAAATAGGAATGCACGGTTAGGTATACGAGTACCAATACCAAAGCTAAAAAAATTGTTCCGTACATATTATTCATTATTCGTTCTCAGTTATAAAAGGTTCCCCAGAAGTTGCAGCTTCTGGGGAGTATTTGGAAGTAATACGAGACCATCTTGTACCCTAGAGAAATATCGGAAAACTCTAGGGTACTGAGATGGAGACTAAAAATAGGAACAAATAATATTTTTTGTCAACACCTATTTTTCCCAATTTGACATCTACTCCGGAAAATGTTATACTACAAAAATAACGATAACTTGAAACTGTAACGGAGACCTAGTATGGGATTGATTAAAAAGTCCAAGAACGTTACCACTGCGGAACGCGACTTGGTGAAACGTCTTACCAAAAAATGCATCAAGGAAATCATCAAAGCCAAGTGGGAAATCACTGGGCCAAATTCTAAGCGTCTTACTATGGCTGATGTTTGGGATAAGTTGTACCTCAAAATCAAATGCAAGGGTCAGCGATCCTATGGTGGTAAAAACTATGTATGCATCGATATCAGTGAGTTTCGAAAAGGGCATACATTTTTTACTGAGTACGCTCGAATCAAAAGCGATCCCATTATTGGAGCAATGGAGTTTGAGACTTCAGAGGATGCTCTCTTAGCGTTGATAGCTCATGAGGTGGCTCATATGATCCATTACAATTATTTTATTTACACACCGTGGTTGCGTGGCGGTGACAACACACCTCACGGGCAGAGCTGGCAAAAAATCTACCGGATTTTGCGAAGAGAATTGGTCAACACAAACAAAGCGAGGTTAGCAGCATGAGAATGTATCGGGTAATTGAGAACAAAATGCGGAGTGGGTTTGACATGGCAAACGACACTCGTTGGTTTGATACGGTTGCTGAGGCACGGGCTGAGGCGTTGGAGTTGGGGATGCCCCTCGACTCCATCGTGCAAGAGTTAATGATCGGCACAAAGGGTGATCTCATACAGACCGTCAAAAATTTTCTCAACGGTGACTACACGATCGACGGTTGCATCCGGACAGTCAGAAGTCTGGGATCGAATCGTCAGGTTGCTGAATTGAAAGTCGTTAACTTATTTGACAATACGGAGGCGTGAGGTATGAGTAAATTTAATTCCAAAACTTGGAACGAAGTAAGAGGTCATGGATCACCCTTTGATAGAGGCAGTGCCGATAGCTACTACGACAGACCTTTCAACCCACATTACAAGAAGTGGGTAAACGGTAAATATGTCAAAGTGCTCCGAGTTAATATGACTAACTTTGAGGTGGATGAATATTACACGGGCTATATAGAAAACGAAAAGCTCGGTCATAAAAAAGAATATTGAGTGTTGATTATTTCCGGAGTAGATGGTATAACACTTGTATAACTTAGAACTTAAAACGGAGAAAAAAATTGGAAACTTTATTTGATCTACACACAGCCGCCGATGAGTTACTCGCCATCGAAGGTCAACTCAAAGCTCTTAACGCACGCAAGAAAGAACTCCATNCAGAGTTCAAGTCTCGCGGTNANAACATTGACATNGCAGGTCACGGTTGCACNATTCAGGTTCGCACACACAATCGTAAGAACGTTGACATTGCAGCTCTCAAAGCAAAAGTNTCGCGNCAGTTTCTGCAAGCTCATACAACTGAAAAGCCTGTCACGACGATTGTCGTAAGACCTGAGTCAGCGTTGGCAACTCACTACTTGAAGGGAGTTGCGTAATGAGCAAGTCTGCAAAAGTTACCTCGGCAGTGACTGTTCAGGCTGATGTTTTCAACAACATCAGCCCCAACCTTTTACCAATCATCCANGACTTTTGTGCATCGTATAAAATTCCTCGGCACGAGGTGATGGATTATCTAATCGCNGAGGCCATGAGATTTTTTGTCAAGGATGATTATAATCTCGTTGAAGAATTGAGTGCGTTTCATGCACTCAATAAGCATGAGTCTTCCAACAATTTTCACGATGCATTGGAAGGACGATTGGGTGAAGATTACGGTAAAGAACTTTGGTATCAATTAGCAAAAAGGGATTTCTAAAATGGAAAAGCAATCTGGTTACAATTCAAATTACAGGGCCACTTCAAAAGATAAAGGTCTTGTCAGGGTAGAGGTGGTCGTTCCATCTGAAAGTAGAGGGCAAGTGTTGGAGCTTGCCCGACANCTTCGTNANGAGTTNANGAACCCATTTTNTAAACATCNGNANNACCNNTTAAANNATTCTCTTNGAGATGGNTCAACCGAATGAGGCTCCGAGAGTATCAGCTTGAAGCGACACGAGCCTGTATCGAAGACCTCAAGCAAGGGTTNAACCCNTGNNTNACGNTNGCNACTGGNACNGGNAANTCNGTNNTNATNTGTGANTTAGCTACCAAACTCGTATCGACATATAANAANNGAGTTTGGGTNNTNACCCACAATNTNAAACTCACNGAGCAAAACCACGCGACATGGGAAAAGCATTTNAAGTTTGCGTGTCGTNCGGGTCTNGTGTGCTCTGGCNTCAGACCTGTCGGGCGTTGGGACTTCGAAGAGGGAGTCATATTCGGCACCATACAGACAGTGGAGAATTATTGCTATCGTAAGACCGTTCACCAACATAGCATACCCTCGCCAGACGTTATTATTGTCGATGAGGCTCATCGAGTTCCCATGACACCGTCAGGCAAAAGCCAATATGAAAAAATTTTCAAACTGTATCCTGAAGCACAACGGGTAGCCTTTACAGCTACTCCGTGGCGTATGGATAACGGACCAATCTGCAAGGAGAAAATAGATGGAAGCAGTGATGATACTAGCGATGACGGCAACAATGGTCGTAGCTGGTTTGATAGAAATAGTTTTGAGTATGATGTAAAGCGGGGGGTCAGTGAAGGTTACCTCGCCCCACTGGTTGGCCTTAACTCGAAGCTCCAATTAAATCTCGATCCAGTGACTACAACGAGTCGGGGGGATTTTAATAAGACTGAGCTAGACCGCGTTTTTCATCGGAAAGAGTATGACAATTGGTTGGTTGCCGTTGCAAAATCTTTAAACCAATTTGAGGACCGTAAGTTTATTGCGGTGTACTGTACCTCGGTGAAGATAGCCACGAGGTTCGCACATTTGTTATGGGAACATACGAACCGAAAGAGTTGTCAGGTCTACGGTCATCATAAAAAGGACCAACGGGATAAAATTTTTGAAAGAGTAAGATCAGGAAAATCGAATGCGTTAGTATCGGTGGATATGCTGACTACAGGGTTCGATCTGCCACGGCTCGATTGTATCGTTTGTTTGCGTCCGACATTGTCCTCAAGCCTCTGGGTGCAGATCATGGGTCGTGGCACGCGATTGGCTGAGGGTAAGACTAATTGTCTGGTGCTAGATTATGTAGGCAATTTTATGCGTCTGGGTGGAGTCCAGATGATGCCGAACTTTAAGGATGAAAAGTCAGGCGAATTAATACAGGCTCAGACTCCTGTCAGGCCACACGTTAAAAAAGAGCGTCGAGTATTTCCCGGTGTCAAAACGTTGGAAGTCGTTGACCCGTTGACGGGCGAACCAGCTACAGATAATTCAATAATCAAAGCCAGAGTTCACGACTGCTCAGGTTGGGTCAATGGGAATGTGTATTACATAACCGTGAAGTATATCTGTGAAACTGAAAATGGTATCCGGATAGACGCTACCCAATTTATTGATACGAGTAATGGAAGACAAAATAATAAAGCGCATAAGTTTTTTTCTAGACGGAGGATTATAGTTCGATTACCGTCAAATCCTCGCATAGCAGCCTACCAAATCAAAGATGCGCGAAGACCTGATTTTGTTTTACTCAAACGATCACCAAGGAATAAAGCATGGTGGAATGTGATTAAGGAGATATGGAGCGATGAGTAGACCACCAAAAAAACATATCTTCAAGATCATAGATAAAGCAGTAACCACACTGGATTGTGCTTTGCAGTATGCCGACTTAGGTTGGGCCGTTCTACCAGTATGGGGAATAAATCACGAGGACGGAACGTGTCGGTGTGGATTGCCAAACGATGCTCCGGGTCATAAACCGGGCAAGCATCCACTTGCTACCTTGACCCCAAGAGGCCACCTAGATTCGACTATAAATCCCGATATAATTAAAGATTGGTTCAGCACTGACCCCACGGCAAATATTGGGATAAGTTTAGCCGACTCCGGTCTTATCGCATTAGACATTGATCCCAGAAACGGTGGAGACGAAACGCTTCAAAATATCGAGTCACAATACGGAGTCCTGTATAGC
>FUFK010042113.1_pt1 | contig 44860 bp, 52 predicted proteins | sample 1021851 | NCBI WGS metagenome assembly FUFK01 (sample SAMEA51879418, study PRJEB19060) | metagenome
GTATGGTGCTGGTTGGTACTTTTTTTATATGGAGAAAGACATGAGAACACGATTTGAAACAGCGGCGGATATCTTTTCGCTGATGTGTGACGCCAATCTGGCGGATAGCGACAAGGCCGCAGACTGGCAGACAGTAGAAATGTGCTACCAAGAAGGTGGCTTGTATGGCGATTTATGGGAAGCCGCCGCGAAGGTACTCGGTAGGGATTTTCTTTGTTACTTGATGTTAGGCGATGGAATTGCCCTAAATGCCGAGGAAATTGAAGATATCTGGCACGGTCTGCCAAACGGTTTAAAAGAGGAATGGGAATAGAAAAATGTACGTTTTAACCACATACAGCCCTAGCGGCGACATTCTGGCCAAGTATGAATTCGGCACGCGCCAAGAAGCGCAGGAATTCGTGGATCACTATGATCTAGAAACGCCCGGTCTAAACCTGATCAGCGAACACGTTCAAAACTACAAAATTGAGCGTGATAAATGGTCCGTAATTTAGGCGTTGCAACATGGAAGCGCCCGGAGTATAATCCGGGTGTTTCTATGTTCCAACGGCAACCATGAAAGGAAATGCCATGTTTAAAACGTTACCCCTCAATGACGGCACCACCGGATACCGCTACCGTTGGGGATTAACCCGCAAACGTGTAGCCAAAAAGCGTTACGGGATCACGTTCGGCCCTACTATGGTAGGGACACACTACGGCCTGCGTTCGGTCTATATCGAACGTAAATCGCCCGCACATATGCTTTGGAACTTTGCGGGCTAACACGCCCGAGCGGGTGGCCAGCAATGGTCACCCGTTCCAGTGTGTTAACCTGAAAGGAAAGACAATGAAACGTTGCGAACATTGTATCAGACCCGCTAAGGTACTGCTATGGAATGCGCTGTTGTGTGAACTTTGCGTGTGGAAATACATCGCANGGTCACCTAGTGTTTTTGTAAAGGAATAGACATGAAAGTGAAAGAAGCCAGACAAGCCGGTAAAATCAGTACCGGCAACACCAAAATGCCCGGTACCACGTTTGCCCTAGACGCGTTCGCGTGTATCACCGGGTCCAAATTGGCCAAGATTGCCGGCACCCCGTGTGCAAGCTGCTACGCTCGCCGGTTGCAGAAGATACGTCCGAGTGTTGACCAAGGCTGGAAAGACAATCTCGCCCGGTGGCAATCAACGCCTCGCGATCAATGGGTTGCCAGCATGGTGTTCCAGATTGAACGCTATAACGTTGATGGATACCATCGCTGGTTTGACAGCGGTGATTTACAGTCTGTCGATATGTTAGACGCAATCGCTGAAATCGCACGGCTTACCCCGTCGATACGGTACTGGTTGCCGACGCAAGAACGCCGCATGGTCGCTGACTGGCTCGCCCTAGGCAATACCATGCCAGACAATCTCAATGTGCGCGTATCAGCGTCTAAACTGGACGGAGACAAACCACAGGGTATCAATGGNTCNCAGGTGTACACCATTGATCCCAAGGGATACGCCTGTCCCGCCCGCACACAGGGCAACAACTGCGGCGATTGTCGCGCCTGTTGGGATCAGACAATCCCACTAGTTAGCTATCCGAAACACTAGGGAGTAAGACAAATGAAATGCAAACGCTGCACACATGGCCCGCTAGAATACATCTATCGCGTCAATTGGGACGATATCTACTATTGCCCTCAATGCGATCTGGAACACCGTGTAGACCTGCGAAAACAGCTGGAATTGATAGACCATGACCTGCGGCTAAGGGAGGAATATGGGACATAAAAAAATATTTTGTCGCACCCCTTGAAAATTCAGACAAACCGTACTATATACAATATTGTTATAACCTAGTGTTATAGACATAGTGTTTATAACATAGTGTTTATAACATAGTGTTTATAACACTTAGTTATAACAAGATTGTTAACAATTGGATAGCGCATGAAACCAGATACGATTGTCTTACACACCACGGACCAAGAGTTTCAAGATGGTCACCTGTTCGCAGACAAAGGCAGAGGTAAGAATGTCCAGATCAGGCGAGACCAATTGGTCCACCTGTTGATGGATCACTCGAACATGATTGCCAAACTGAACCAGCTGGGTATTCACCCGGTCAACGTCAAGGAGGACTAAATGCCACGTTGTGCAATATGTGACGCTGAATTGTCACCGTACCAAGCCGCAGAGGACGACCTGTGCGGCACCTGTCACCAAGAGGTGGACCGGGTGTTCTACGACCCGGACATCCTAGATAACTTGCCGGGAGAGAGCTATTGAACTTATTGGCCAGCCTGCTTGCAATGATCTTGGGACGTGCTATACTAATAGAGCAGAACATCAAAAGGAGACCAGATGACCAAAGGGAATAAATACGCCAAGGCGCTACANGACANCAAGTACCGGCAACGGGTTGTGTCTGGCAAACGCCGCCGGGTGCCGTACTGGAGNGCCAAGGAGGTCATGGACAACGACTGGAAAGTAGACGGTCTGGACCCCATGGGATACTACGACGAAATCACAGAGGACGAAGAATGAACATATTCTACCTAGACAGAGACCCGGTGAAGTGCGCCATGATGCACTGCGACAAGCACGTGGTCAAAATGATCTTAGAGTATGCACAGCTGCTCAGCACTGCTCACCATGAGATCGACGGTGATCCCAGCATTGATTGCTACAAAGCCACCCACAAGAACCACCCCAGTGCTGTCTGGGCTAGGGAAAACCGTAGCAATTACCAATGGTTATGGCAGCTTCTTGATAACTTGCTGCAAGAGTACACTCTCAGGTATGGCAAGATACACAAGACCGAGAGCAGTGGGATATTCGAGAACCTACGCCAGCTTCCCTATGAACTNCGNGGNGGCAAGTTCACTGATCCACCCCAGTGCATGCCCGATTATTGCAAATCACCTGATGCTGTGATAGCATATAGGAACTACTACATCAGGGAGAAATCTTATATGGCACGATGGAAGAACACCGACTCACCACTGTGGTACAAGATTGGAATGGCAGCTGAACTGAAGGAGGTAGCATGAAGACGTACAAGTGGAGCTATGAAGAAGAGATCACCGCCGAAGAGTTTCTCAAGCGGCTGGTGCCGCTGGTAAACGGCCCTGTGCAGATGATGTGGGAATGCGACGGCGATATGTTTATGTCTGACTACTCAAAGCTGTGCGATGCAGCTGCGCGTCTCAGACANTTCAAGGACCAGATGGAGGGTACCGATGAAGCGTGACGATATACTAGCCAAGGCTGGCGAACTGATCAACGGCGACAGGAAGGAGGACTACGGTGACGCATACCTGAACCATATGCGCATCGCCGAGTTCTGGAACAACTACCTAGACCATGAGATCAAGCTGACGCCCACAGACGTGGCAATGATGATGATGCTGGTCAAGATCGCCCGGTGCATCCACGCCTACAAGGACGACAGTTTCATAGACATGTGCGGGTATGCAGCGTTAGCAGGGGAGATGTCAAATGCAGATGTTAAACGTCCTGACTGGGGCTGAGATCATTGCTCTTTGTGTTACAGGTGNCATGTTCATAGCNGTGTGCTACTCAATCTGGAGAGGTTAATGGAAGATTATGTACAAGACGCATACTTTAACGCACTGATCAAGGAAGGACTGGACGCCAGCGTGATAGAATGGCTGGCACAGATGGCCGAGATCAACGACCGGACGCCTAGTTACTTTGTCATGATGGCGCTGGAGGAGTTCAAGATGTACCTAGACCAGTCACCAGAGTACGAGATAGAGCTAGAAGAGGAGAGCGTACATTGATCTTAGAAGAGCACGAAGGTTCCAAGGCGGTCAAAACGCACCAGCCTTGTCCAGACTGTGGTAGCAGCGATGCCTTGTCTATCTACGACGATGGACATACGTTCTGCTTCAGCTGTGAGACTGTCACCAGAGATCAGGAGGTAGACAACGTGGTGGAATACGTTCCAAAGGACACTGGACCGGACAAGCCGTGGACAGATCGAAAGATCAGCCAAGCCGTTACAGACTACTACAACGTAACTGCAAGCGACATGGCCGTGGTCTTCCCCTACCATGATCAAGACGGTCTGGCCGTAGCCAAGAAGATCAGACACAAGGGTAAACAGTTCAGCACAGACGGAGATTTCAAAAATTGTACGCTATTTGGGACGCACACACTGAGCAAGACAATTGGCCAGAAGTCCAAGACTATCATCGTAACAGAGGGCGAGGCAGACGCACTGGCAGCGTTCCAGATGGCCAACGGGATACCTAACAACGCCCAGACCATAACCAGACGGGGACAGCCCATTGTCAGCGCCCTGAGCATCAAGAGCGGACAAGCCAGCGCAGCTAGGGATTTCAAGAACAANCTAGANCTACTGGAGACGTTCAACCGGGTGTTCATNTGCTTTGACAACGAGCCTAGGGCGCAGCAAGCAGCGGAGCAGTGTGCCAAGCTACTCAGGCCCGGCAAGGCGTTCATCGTCAGCCTAGACCTGAAGGACGCCTGTGAGTACAGCGGACAGGACAAGGAAGACCTGTTCTTGGCCAGCCTGAAGAATGCCAGCTGCTATACCCCGGCAGGGATCAAGAACGCAGCTACCGATTTCGACGGGCTGTGGTCTGAGCAGAACTTGGCCAGCGTTGATTTCCCATGGCCACAGCTACAGTCAAAGACGCTGGGAACCCGTGGCAGGGAGATCGTCACATGGGCAGCTGGTACAGGCGTGGGCAAGAGCAGCATTCTGCGCGAGCTACAGCACTATCTGTTGAAGAACACCAATGAAAACATCGGGATCATCGCCTTGGAAGAGTCTGTGGACCGTACACGGCGTGGTATCTTGGCTGTTGAAGCAAGTGATAGACTGCACCTAAACGAAGTATTCAGTAAGTATTCTAAAGAACAGATCAGAGAATACTTTGACTGTACTCTGGGTACTGGCAGGGTGTTCATCTACGACCATTTTGGTAGCCTAGAGATGGACGANCTGCTAGACAGGGTGCGGTANATGGTACAAGGCTTGGACTGCTCTACCATCTTCATCGACCACCTGAGCATCTTGGTCAGTGGTCTGGAGATCACCGACGAGCGCAAGGCCATAGACCGGACCATGACTCTGCTCAGACAGGTCACCGAGGAGACAGGGTGTTCGATTCATTTGGTCACACATCTGCGCAGGCTNGGCAGCGACAGGTCTCACGAGGAAGGCGTGGAGGTCAACCTTGGTCACCTGCGTGGTAGCCATGGCATCGCCCAGATCAGTGACACGGTNNTCAGNCTAGAGCGNAANACCCAGAGCGACGACGTNGTAGAGTGTAACACNACGACGCTGCGGGTTCTGAAGTGNAGGTACACCGGAGACGTTGGCATCTGTGACCGCTTGTTTTATGACAAGACATCTGGTAGACTAAGTGTAACGCACCAACAGGATGAATTTTAATGGCAAGAAAAATACAGAACGTCTACAGCCCACGCAGCAAGACAAANCGTCGGCGCAAGCCTAGGCCGTTCAACCACAAAAAGAAGGTGGGCAAGCGTTCACCGTTCTTTGGAATGCAGAAAAAGAAGCGAGGCCAAGGATGATACAGGTAGGATTGATAGACAAGATGGGCAGCGATCTGAGCGTGGTCAATGCTGCTCGTGTCAGCTTCAGCAAGGTCCACATAGAGATGGAGCAGAAGGACGAGAAGCTGATCAAATACTTGGCCGAGCACCAGCACTGGTCGCCGTTTGGTCACACCAGTTTGCAGTTTCATATCCATGCGCCTGTGTTTGTGGCCAGACAACTAGCCAAGCACCAAGTTGGTCTGGTCTGGAACGAGGTCAGCCGCAGGTATGTCAGCGATCAGCCTAGCTGCTACAGCCCGAACAAGTGGCGCAAGGCAGCTGACGACAAGAAACAGGGGTCAGTGGACCAAGAAGTGCAAAGCTCTAAGTTGATCACCAAGATATACGACGAAGCCGTGCGCACTGCCATAGCAACGTATGACAACATGATAGACCTTGGTGTCTGTCCTGAGCAGGCACGTGCTGTGCTGCCGCAGTCCATGTATACCGAGTGGTACTGGACCGGTAGCCTGTATGCCTTCAGCCGAGTCTGCAAGCTCAGGCTGGCACCTGACGCCCAGCAAGAGACCAGAGAGGTAGCCTTGAAGATATCAGAAGCGTGTGCCAGAGAGTTCCCTGTAAGCTGGAAATACCTGTGAGAGTCTGCTACCTAGACATAGAGACCGACAGCCTTGATGCCAGTGTGATACACTGCGTGGTCACCTTTGACTCGGATGTTGGCATCAGGGTCTGGACACAGGCTGATGGTCTACAGGAATATCTTGACCAGTTCCAAGAGGTGGTTGCGCACAACGGGCTGAGCTTCGACTTTCCTGTGCTGGCCAAGCTGTGGGGTGTCCGTCTGAAGTTCGACCAGATGGTGGACACGCTGGTCTTGTCCATGATGGAGAACCCGTCACGAGAGGGAGGACATAGCCTTGACGCATGGGGCAAACGCCTAGGTAAACACAAGGCCGAGTTCAGTGGAGATTTCAGTGCATATACACGCGAAATGCGAGACTACTGCATCCAAGACGTGAAGGTATGTATGCACCTACATTGGACACTATGGGCAGAGATGGAGGACGAGTTCAGCGAACAGTCGATCAGGGACGAGCACAGGATGCGCATCGTTGCTGACCGGGTAAGCGGTAATGGTTTTGGTCTGAACAAGCACAAGGCCGTGGAGCTTTATAACAGGCTGATGCTAGAACAGGACCGGATCGCAGCCGAGTGCGTGAGCATGTTCCCGCCGATTGTACAGGAGAGGTACTCGGAGAAGACGGGTAAGCGCCTGAAGGACAAGGTCACGGAGTTCAACCCGGCGAGCAGGCAACAGATCGCAGAACGCCTAATCGAACTAGGCTGGAAGCCCACGGAGCTAACGCCCAGCGGCAGGGCCAAGGTAGACGAGAAGACGCTAGCCAAGTGCAGCCTGCCAGTGGCACAGAAGCTGGCTAGGTACTTTCTGCTACAGAAGCGGTCTGCACTGGTCAAGGCGTGGATCGAAGCCTGCTCAACGGAGTCTAGGGTGCATTGCAGGTATCGCACACTGGGGGCTATCACCAACCGAATGAGTTGCGTCAGCCCTAACCTGCAACAGGTACCGGCTGTGCGCGTGGAGTACGGCAAAGATTGTAGAGAGTTGTTCGAAGCCCCGGAGGGCAGGAAGCTGCTAGACACAGATGCAGCTGGCCTAGAGCTACGGGTGCTGGCACACTATATGGATGACGAGAGGTTCACACGTGAAATACTTGAGGGCGATGTACATACTGCTAACCAACAGATGGCTGGTCTGGAGACTAGAGACCAAGCTAAGACGTTCATCTATGCGCTTCTCTATGGAGCGGGAGACGCAAAGATCGGAGCGGTCGTTAACGGCTCTGCCAAGGATGGTGCTCAACTTAGGGCGCGATTTATGGCAAACATGCCAGCATACAAGAGGCTGAGCGAGGCGGTCATACACAAAGGAGAATCAGTCGGCAAACTGAAAGGACTAGACGGCAGAGTTCTCAGGGTAAGGTCAGGACACGCCAGCCTGAACACCCTGATTCAAGGCTCTAGCGCCGTGTTGATGAAGAAGTGGTTTATGTATGTAGATTACCACCTGAGAAGGAGACGAGCAGATGCCAAGATCGTAGCCATGGTGCATGACGAATTAGTTATAGAAAGTGATGCCAAAGATGTTGACCTTGCCAGAGATTGTGTTATACTATCTATACGTCAGGTCAACAAGGCGTACAAACTGCGTTGCCAACTAGACTGCGACGTGCAAATTGGAAACAACTGGAGCGAGATACACTAATGCCTGCTAATGCACAACACTACCTCAAAGGAACCATGTACTTCCCCTACCTGTTCGACGTGAAGGACAAGTTCGACCGCTACTCAGTGGCCTTGGCCTTGGAGGGAGACCAGCTTGCCCAAGCTCGTAAGCTGAACCTGAACGTCAAGCAGGAGGAGGGCAAGATGGATGGCCTGCCCTATGTCCAGCTGAAGAGCAACTACGAGCCTAAGTTGTTCGATGCGGACGGTAAGGAGTACACCGGCCCTCGTATGTTGTCTAACGGCTCAAAGGGAGAAGTCCGGGTCAGTCAGAAGCCGTATAACAACAAGTACGGCACGGGCGTCACCACGTTCCTGAACGCTGTGAAGATCACTGACCCCATTGAGTACGTAGGAGACAACAACGATCAGTCCTTCGGCACAGATGCCAAGAGGGATGATCTGAACGACGATGTCCCGTTCTAAGTACGGGCATTGGGACACAGATGCGGTAGGCGAGTTCAATCCGGGAGACCATTTTGGATTTGTCTACCGCATCACCCACAAGGAGTCAGGCAAAAGCTACATAGGATGCAAGCATCTATACAAAACCAGACGAGGAAAGCGTACAACGGAGAGCAACTGGAGGTATTATAGCTCAAGCTCCAAGGAGTTGGCACCATTGATAGCCAAACTTGGAAAGAAGCAATTCACCTTTGCAATTTTGTTGTTATGTAGAAACAAGCGTGACCTGTACTACAACGAGATGAAGATGCAGGTCGATCTGAATGTTCTTGAAGACGACAACTTCTATAACAAGAACATCGGTGGCAAGCGTTTCTTCAGGCCAGTCAAGAGTTATGGCGAAGAGTTCAGAGACAAACTACGGGGGACCAAGAATCCCAAGTACCTAGGACCATTTACCATCACTTATGACAACGGTGTCCAGCATCGGGTCGCAGACATGTCCATGAGAGAGTTCGCTGAGTGTCATGGGTACAATCAATCTGAACTCAGCAAGGTTAAGAACGGAAAAGCAAAGCGTCACAAAAACATTGTAAAGGTGGAATATGAAGAAGACAATTGACACACTGGTAGACGACATCTATCAGCTGGTAGACCAAGGAACCAAGAAGCCAGACCAAGAGGCGTTGTTCGCACTGGGCAGCACGGTGATGGACGCAGTGCGGCGACAGCTGTGGATGGGAACAGCGGAGTCCAAGCCTAGGCTGCGGATGTCTAACATCGGCAAGCCATGCTCTAGGTCTCTGTGGTACGACATCAACGGCGATGACCAAGCAGAAGACTTCAGCCCACAGACCCGATTGAAGTTCATGATCGGTGACATCGTTGAGGCACTGTTGATCTACTTGGCCAAGGAGGCTGGCCATGAGGTCACGGAGCAGCAGTCCGAGATCGAAATGGACGGCATCAAGGGACACATCGACTGCGTGATCGATGATGAGCTTGTCGATATCAAATCTGCTTCTTCTTATAGCATGAGGAAGTTCAAGAACGGTACGCTGCCAGACGATGATCCCTTTGGTTATATCAGCCAGATCAGTGGCTATGGCAACGCACTGGGCAAGAGCCGTGGTACGTTCTTGGCCTTTGACAAATCCAGCGGAGAGCTTGCCACGTATACGCACTCCCAGCTGGAGAACACGGAGATGAAGATCGCAGAGATCAAGAAGGCCGTGTCGCAGCCAGAGCCGCCTGAACGTGCCTTTGAGCCGGTGCATGACCGGCCTAGCGGAGGCAAGAAGCTGGGTGTCAATTGTTCATATTGTTCTCACAAGCGGACATGCTGGGAGAAGTTCGAGACCAAGTTCAGGTCTGGACGCCCGGTGTTCCTTGTGGAGCCGGGGGAGAATGCCAGTGGCCACACTTTCTGAAGAACAGCTTAGGGACATAGCGGATGCGTACAGCTGTGAGCAGATCATTGACCTGCTTGACATTGACTCGCTTACACTGTTAGACTTTTTCCGTGAGTACGTAGAAGAAAACCTAGATAAATTTAACTTGAGGCCAGTGGACTGCAATGACTTTTAAGAGCAATGAAAACCCGATGTTCCGTAGCAAGTTCAGCGAGGACATCTTCAAACAGAAATATGCACATGAGGGGTGCAACACTTGGTCTGACTTGGCCAAGACGTTGGCAGAGGATGTCTGCAAGGGGGTGCTGAAAGACGACGAGGTCGAAGCACTAACAGAGATCATCCGGGACTTGAAGTTCATCCCCGGTGGTCGCTACCTGTACTACGCCGGGAGACCAAACAAGTTCTTTAACAACTGCTACTTGCTCCGGGCAGAGGAGGACAGCCGGGAGGACTGGGCGAACCTTAGCTGGAAATCTGAGTCCTGTCTGATGACGGGCGGTGGCATTGGCATAGACTACTCGGTGTACCGCCCGGAGGGTTCTGGTCTGAGCAAGACAGGTGGCTTGGCCAGTGGTCCTATCCCCAAGATGCAGATGATCAACGAGATCGGACGCAGGGTCATGCAGGGTGGTAGTCGCAGGTCTGCTATCTATGCCAGCCTGAACTGGAAACACAGGGACGTGGAGACGTTTCTGTCCAGCAAGAACTGGTACGACATGCCAGTGGGATCAACTGGGTTCAGTATTGGCCAAGTGAAGGAGCAGGACTTCAACTTCCATGCACCGCTGGACATGACGAACATCAGCGTCAACTATGACACAGAGTGGCTGTTGAACTACTGGAAGACCGGAGAAGTTGGGGATGTCTTTAGGACTAATGTACGTCAAGCTCTTAGAACAGCTGAACCGGGATTCAGTTTTAACTTCTTCGACAAGGAGAACGAGACGCTACGTAACGCCTGCACAGAGGTCACAAGTGCTGACGACAGTGACGTGTGCAATCTTGGTAGTATCAACCTTGGTCGCGTTGACGATCTGAAAGAGTTCAGCCAGATCGTAGAGTTGGCAACCAAGTTCCTGATCTGTGGTACACTGAAAGCCAAGCTGCCTTATGAGGCTGTGTATAAGACACGCGAGAAGAATCGCAGGCTGGGTCTTGGCCTGATGGGTATGCACGAATGGCTGATCAAAAAGGGAAGTAAGTATGAAGTTACCGACGAGCTTCATAAGTGGCTGGCTGTCTATCAAGGCATCAGTGACGACACTAGCCGTGCGATGGCTGACTTGCTGTCAATTAGTCGTCCTGTTGCTAATCGGGCTATTGCCCCTACTGGCAGCATTGGCATTCTTGCTGGCACTAGCACTGGTGTGGAGCCTATCTTTGCCGTGGCGTATAAGCGCAGGTATCTGAAGGGCGGCAACAAGTGGCACTACCAGTACGTGGTGGACAGCGCAGCGCAGGAGATCATTGACCTGTACGGCGTCAAGCCTGACAACATCGAGTCCGCACTGGACTTGGCCGAGGACTACCGACGCAGGCTGAAGTTCCAAGCAGATGTCCAAGACTACGTTGATATGTCTATCAGCAGCACGATCAACCTTCCGCAATGGGGCAGCAAGTTGAACAATGAAGATACGGTTGATGATTTTGCTGATGCTCTTGCCAGTTATGCTCACAGGCTGCGTGGTTTCACCGTGTATCCGGACGGATGCAGAGGAGGCCAGCCGCTTAGCAGTGTGCCTTACAGTGAAGCTGCCGATAAACTGGGAGAAGAGTTTGAAGAGTCAATTGAAACCCACGATATCTGCGACATCACCGGACACGGAGGGAGTTGCGGCGTCTGATGTACGGTGACATCTACTATTCTGGTGGCTCAGTGCCTGACATGCCGGAGGAGTTCTGCAAAGCTGTTATGCAGCTGAGCCAGAACTTCGAAGAGCAGGAGGCACAGGTGCTAGACGGTCAGACAAAGACACAGATCAGGAACAATTCAATCTATGCCCTAGATGACGAGAAGTTCAGGTCGATTGTCTTTGATTGGGTTCAGACGGCCAACTTTGAGATGGGTTGGCTGTTTGACCTGACCGAGCTAGAGAACCTACAGCTGAGCAAGTACACCATGCAGGAGAGGTACGGGTGGCACCACGATGTACAACCGGGGAACAAATGCCGCAAGCTGACGTTCAACGTTGTGCTCAACGAAGACTACGAAGGGGGAGACTTTCAGTTCAGCTGGGGGTCTCCCAGTGCTCCGTACAGGAAGCGCGTGATCCCTGAGCCTGCCTTGAGAAGAGCAGGCAAGATCGTGATCTTCCCGTCTTACTACTACCACAGGGTACAGCCTGTTGTCAAGGGTGTGCGCTACAGCCTGACGGGCTGGGCATGGGGTCCACCATTTAGGTAGACAAACCTATGTTTTTATGTTATACTTTTTTTGAGGTGCCAATACTGGGCCTCTAATTCTTGCCAATTGGGAGAAACAAATGACTATTATGTTCCCGTCCATATCGGACTCTGCTCTTGGATTTGAGCGCCTGTTTGACAATATGCACAAGGTTGCAGAAGTAATGTCAGGCAACCAGAACTTCCCACCGCACAGCGTTGTGAAGCTAGGGGAAGACAGCTATGAGATCACCATGGCCGTTGCCGGATTCAAAAAGGAGGACATTTCCGTTCACGTAAAGGAAGACATTCTGTCTGTTACGTCCAGCGGTGTCAAACACGATGACAAAGATGCCGAGATTATATATGGAGGCATTGCGTTCCGCCCGTTCAAGAAGCTGTTCCTGTTGGGCGAGCATGTAAATGTAGAGGATGCTGGTCTGAGCGACGGCATTCTGCGCATCAAACTGGTACGGGAAGTACCGGAAGCAAAAAAGGCTAGGCAGATAGAACTTAGCTGACTATCGGGTGGTGCCGTAATACACCCGTGGGGGGCCAACGGTTAGCCCCTCGACCCTATGCCGCTGCTGCGTTTATACATCTGCTTACAGTGGCAGTCTCCGCAGTCGCAGTGTGGACAAGGTTGCGGACAGTGGCACTCTTGCGGCTGGCACACGCAGGTTATGCAAGCGTCTTCAGTTTCGGGTATATTATTTTGCATTCTTCACCATTGAAGCACCAAAGTACAGCCCGATAATCGCGCTGAGCAAATGTGTATCCAGTGGTGTCAGGACCAAGCCTTTCAGGCTCTGCCACTTAATCTCTTCTGATCCCTCGAAGATACCAAACAGCGCACCGGGGTTGAACTCGGTGTAGCCAACGTTGACAGGTATCTCTGGCCAGAACACCGCCACCATCTTTGGCCAGACAATCACAGCAAACACAGCCATCAGCGCAATGATCCTGCGCGTAACTTGGAAGCCCTTGTTCTCGTACCTGCGAGCTAGGTCAGTGGCTTCTGACTGCGCAGCAAGGCCGTCTATGGCCCTGTTGAATGCGTCCTGCTTGGCCTTCTGGTTCTGGCTCCACAGTGTCATAACCCCGGACAGCAACCCGGAGCCTAGCATGGTGATCAGTTCAAAGGGTATACCCATCAGTCTGCCTTTCTTGTGTCTGCCACAGGCGGATGTTTTCCATTGTGCATGGTATAGAGTCGGTCATAAGATTTTTCAAGTTGCTTGACTGTAGTCAACAGTTCTGCTAGCTGCATGTGATCTCTACGGAGGTTCTCAGGGCTGGCCATCTTTGCCAATATGTTGATCCTCTGCTCCTGTGTCTCCGTGGCTGTGACCAACTTGTCACCACGTGAGTCCATCTGGCGCAGACGCTTCTCCATGTCAGACAGCTTTTCTATGATGTCCTTGATCTGCATCTTGGCCACCGCACTGGCCCCTGCCACGCTGAACAGGATACCGGCAATGGTGACCACCAGCCGTATGTCGATACCGCCTTCCATCAATCAAGGCGTCCGAGAACTTGCTTATAATAGTTTCTAGTTTCTCTGGGAAGCTCTTCTACTTTTCCGCCCCGTTTCAGCCACTTTTTAGTATTGCCCATTCCCCAGTTGTACGCTATTAAAGCGTCCCTGTTGTTTCCAAATCTTTTTTGCAACGCTCTAAAATATTCAGTACCGAATCTTACATTTTCTTGAGGATCAAACGGGTCTTTTAGAGGTTTAATACCAAATCCCGGTTTTTTAGCTGTGGCTGGCATTATTTGCATTAAACCTTGAGCACCTACTCTACTTACAGCGTTAGGGTTTCCACCACTCTCTTGTATAATTATTGAATTTATAAGTGGATCAGGAGATATGCCTGCGCCACTTCCCATGCCAAGAAGCCCACGCACTTCCTGCATGGTAGGGATGTCTTCTTCATAGATGCGCTCAAATCCTCTACCAATCTGGTTGAGGACATCTAGGATACCTTGTGCCATGTTAGAAGTTCCTTGTGTACCGGAAGCCTGCGGTGAAGCCTGCGGTGATGTTGTCGAGCAAGCCCTTAACACCAGCGGTTCGCTCAGGCACAGGAGCATTAACATAAGCACTGAAACCATCTTGCGCATAGTTGACACCCATTGTACCACCTTGTGGACCATAGTTCAATGTGCCGGTGAAGTCACCCATTGGCACCTGTGCGTCAATGTTGTAACCAAGTAGCCCACCTTGGCCCATGGTTGCCTGNGCTTGGCCTTGCAGNTAAGGACTGATAGCGGACAGGTCTAGCTTAGGTGTTACAGTGGTGGCCATTGGGTCTAGGTAGTTGGGCTGTGCGGAGACAGACATACCTTCAGGTAACGCATCGCGCATCATGCGTATGTCAGGACCAAACCTGTCGTCTATGTCCCTGCCTGCCTGCCGGATGTCTTCTACGTTCTCCGGGCCAAGAGCCATGGCACCAAGACCAACAGCGCCTTTCATGGCCTGTTTTTTAGCCTCGTCTAGTACAGCTGTAGCCCCTTGTTCGGCAGCTGCCTGCTCTATCTGATCAAATATGTTTGGCATTAGGCTGCACTCCTTGCTATGTCAGCGCCTTCCTCCAGACCAGACACGCCCACGTTTTGCACTGACTGGGGCTGTAGCATACTGGCAATCTGTTGTATTGCAGCTATGCCAGTGTCGGCAGGCAGAGCCGCCTGTTGCTGTGCTGGTTCAGCGGCCATAAGCTCTTGTACTGGTTTAGGCTCTACAACTGGAACTTCTTCATCTGTAGGATAAACCTGATCCGCTTCGTTCATATATGAACTTACAGCCGCTGCCATCAGACCGTTCCTACCAGCCATCACACCGTTGGCGGCTTTCTGACCGGCCGCTAAAATTTTATTACCTGCTCCTGCTTGTTCTTTGAACACTTGGTTAGGGGTCTTTCCCTCTGCCAGCATGTTGTTTATTTTAGTCCAAGCGGGAGTTCCCGGCGCAAACTGTTTTGATCCAAAAATGAACAGAAGTGGTTTAGTAGCTCCAGAAAAATCTAGACGGAGCAGCCTGCGCAATAGGCTTACAGGCTGTTCAGCCACGGACAGTGCGCCAGCGTTTGGATCAATGTTCAATGCACCACGTATGTTCAGCGCCAGATCATCCATGCCCTTATAGATTTCCTTGCCAAACAGTTCAGTCATGTTCTCTACGCCGTTTGTACCACTCCTAGCAGTAATCCAGTCGTCTGCCCATGCTTTGATAGCAGCGTTCTTTTTAGCGGCGCTATCTGCGGCAAAGGCATTTATCACACGGCCCCAGTTTTCGCCAAACATCAAGTCTCTGTAGAAGTCACCGCTGCGCTTGTCCAAAGCGTCCAAGGAGCGCAGTTGTGCAACAACGGTGTCGAGATCAGCCTTTGCTAGGTTAGCTCCAACAGCTGCCGTATCTGTTACAAATTGCTCTGCCTCTCTGAAACTCATTGCCAGACCAAGTTTTTGCTGAGCACGTGCAGCACTCTCTGGACTACCCTTGGCAATCTGGTTGAGCAACGACTTATACTCTTTCATCAGGTCTTGCTGAAACAGCTGTCTCATAGCCTGTTTAGCTTTGGGCTGTCCGACACGTTTGGTCATGGTTGTTTCAAGGGTGTTAATCTTTTTAAGTGCTCTGGTAGCAGCTTGAACAGCGGCCTCTCTAGACTCTCGTGCTGCTCCTAAGATATCCTCCCTGTTTTCTCTTATAAAACTTACACCTAATGTGCCTAAAATTTCTTCTTTTGTCTCTAAGCCAATGCTGCCACCCACTGCGTTCTTGCCAAACGCACGATCTAGCTTGTCCAGAAGCGTAGCAAACTCTGCACCCTCTTTGCCATTTACAAACTGCGTGAGAAACTGCTGTGAGTCATCTGTGTTTCTTTTGGCTACTTGTGCAAACAGACCATTCTTTCCACGATAAATGTCAGCAAACTGAGAATACGCAGTATTTACCTTTTTCAATCGTTTTTGAAAAGAAGACGGAACCTCTCTAAGACGAGAAAGCTGGTCTTGAGTTGCCGCAGACAGTTCTAAATTTTTACGAACAGTGTCAAGATTTGTTTGCTTGTTAAAAGCTTGTTTACGAATTGCTCTGTCAGCGTCAAAAAGATCTTGAACCGTTATACTGCTTCCGGTGTAGTTAGTCGGTTGCTTTTTCTTGTTAAGTTTAGGTTTCACAGCAACTATCGTACCGTCATCTTTGACGTTTATCCTAGACAAAATACGGTTACGCAAAGATTGGGTTGGAGCAAAAGAATTAACAACTTCATCGACACTGATTCCCGAATCTTGCGAGACACGTGTTAAAAAGTTAGCTAGGCGTTGAGGAGATATGTCTCCCCCCATCTTTTTAAACTGTCCATAAAACTCGTCAGATTCAAACGTTTTCATGCTGCGACGATACTGTCTAAGAAGTTTGCTCTCAGCAAGGTCTTTGAACCCACGCATTGTACGTGCAGCCGCATCGGTCACGCCAAGAGGTGTCTTGTTAAAATTAACAAGCTGCTTCATAATTTTGTCAGCAAACTCTATCTCACCTTTAGTCAGATTCTGTTTCAATTTTGACAAAGTTGTAATTTGGTCATCGCCAAGACGTTTAGACTCTAAGGCAATAGCACGATACTTGTCCATAAAGTCCATGGTACGTTTAGCAAACGAGTCACCAAGCTGCTTAGTACCGACGCCCTCAATCTTTGTCAAGATGTTGCCAGCAATTAGCCCATCCTCTCCAATCAAAGTACGCAGGCTCAACAGCATTGCATCTTTTTCACCAACCTGTTCCGCAACTCTTTTCTGAGCATCTAGCATTTCTTGAATTTTAGGTAAATTATTTCCTTGAGCGGATGGGGGAATGTCTTTAGACGCAGCTTTGACCCGGTTGCCCACGCTACCCACCGCCGCAAAAGGAGCACCTAGAACTATGCTGCCCAGACCAACTATCAGCCCCTCTGTGCCAGCGTCTTGCAGAACTTCACCAAGTGATTCACGTTGAGTACCACGAAGTTTCTGGACTCCCTCAAGACCGACATTGGCAGCAGCGTCGCCAAACCCGACACGTGCTGATCTGGCAATCAATCCACGCCCGGATATCGCAGACAATAAACCACGTGTAGCAGTCGCACCTACTACCCCTGTGCCGGGAATTGGGATAAGTTCAGCAGCTAAAGCTCCAGCACCTACAACAGCTTCTGGAATGATATCCACCAAGTCGTAGCCCGTAAAACTTGTACCGTCCAGTAAAACTTTTCTATTGTCTTTAGGCTCAATACCTACAGCCTTGAGACCATCGGGCGTGACAAAGGGCTGGCCACTAAACTCAGAAACGCCCCAGTTGCCTTTACCAAAGATGCCGTCGAACTCAGCTTTAACCTCGTCTGGATTACCGCTGGCAAGGGCGTTACCAAACCTAGCCGAGAAGTCTGGCACTCCACTTTCTATGTCGTACTCTCGTTCTAGATCATATGAAACACCAAACTCAGCAGCTTTATTAGGTAAAGCTCTTGCTATGTAGTTGGTAAGTTCCCCGTCAGTCAACCCTTCTGGAACTCTTACTTGTGTACCGTCCCTAAGTGTTACTAACTCAGCCATTTGTGTTTCCTCTTGACCGTATCATCGCATCAAAGTCTGATGTTGGACGTATGCCAGTAGCCGGGGGAAGGCCAAATTTTTTCAATTTGTCTTGATTAAAAAACAAATTGTTTTCGGCCTGCTCTTCAATTGCTCGTATCGAATTTAACAGCTGCTCTCTATTCCTGAAAGTTCCAGCTTTTGGCAAAATTTCTTCTAATAGTTCAAAATCCGCTTTTAACAATCGACCAGAACGCAACATTCCTGTTTTTAGACGAGCTACTAGTTTATTGTAATCGTCTTTTTTGCTAGTTCCTATAGGTATGTTAAAAGCGTTCATTATTGCTTTAAGCGTTGCCTCGCCCGTTCCTATAGCACCTGTGTTAATACCTCTTGTAAGAACCTCTTTCATTTTTTGAATAGTTTTCAAACTAGAGTTTTGTTGCTGTATAGTGTCGTAAATTTTAACAGCCTCTCCTGTTAGCTTAGGAAAGCCCGTTGTTCGGTTTTTGATTTCCTCCAGATCAAGCTTAGCCTGTCTTTCCGCTTCTGCTTGATCAGCAGCCGCTTGAGCAGCCTGCACATCCAGAGCAGACTCAGTAAAAGCAGCCAAGGGACCAACGCCGTACATGCGTTCTGCACGTGGCATCCCTTGTAGAACAGACAGTAGACCTGACTGCGATAGACGCTCTAAGAAGGAACGCTCTCTGTTGTTGTCCCCAACAGCGTTGCCAAGTTTGAGACCAGCCGTGCTTGCCTCGCTAGGCTGAGCAGGTGCGGGAGGTAAATTCATATTTACACCCACCTCTGTTCCCGGTCTGCCCGGTATTGCAGGTATAATTCTGGCAGGACTAGTCACGTTTTGAATTTGCGGATCGGAACCACCTTCGGCAGCATTTAGTAAACCAGCGGCTGCTACACTAGGACCACCAAATCTCCTAAGAGCTTCTCTGGCAGTAGGCTGAGAAAAACGAGCAGCCATTCTTGCTGCTTCTTGTTCATTCGCAGCTAGTTGCCTAACTTGCTTGCTGGTAGGCACAATCTTGCCACCTTTGCCGACAGTTACAAGACCTCTGACAGCCCTGTAGGCATCGTCAAGCAGGGGCATTACGACCCCTGCACCATATCTGGCAGGACCAAGAACAGAGGTAAGAAGCCCGATTCCGCCCGCTGGTGTGGTCCTCTGACCGCCAAATGTTTCTGCAAGCTGTCCCTGTCCCTGTCTAAAACGCTGTTGGGGAGTCATTTCAACCATGTTCTATCTCACACCAGAAGTTTAATTGGATTGCTACGGATGCTCCTAGCCAGCAAACCGCCGAGCATCTTGGAAATCTGTTCGTTGTACTGCGCTGAACTCATCAGGTAGCTGGGTACTTGGTAAGGGCTTTGTACTTGTCTAAAACCTACGCTACCTGTTGGCACCCTTGGCATGGCAGGAGCAGTCGCACCCCTTACTGGTCTAAAAGGTGTGGCTTCCCCTGCACCTACAACGTCATTTGTAATATCGGCAAACTTTGCTATGTCAAGGCTATCTATTCCGGAAGTTGTACCACCAGCATCAAAGTCGTCTTCAGCCGTGAACTTTTCTTTAAGAGTTTTATATAAATCAGAATCAGGATCGATTTCTTTGCCCCGTTCGCCTTCAGCCGATGACTCAAAAATTCTTATGCTACCATCTTTAACTTCAAAGTCATAATCAGCAAGTGATCCTTCTTTGCCTGTAAGCGGATCGCCGAATGATCCACCTAAGTCAAAATCAAACCCTAAATTTTTCTTAAGGAATGGATTTATATCTACCATTACAACGCTCCCTACACAAAGAACCTAGCGCCCGTGGCAGCGGCACCGACTAGCTGACTAAACGGACTTGCACCGCCCGGTAAAACATTGCTGCCAAATCCGCTAGACGTTTGCTGCATCTGTGTGCTGCTGCCTAGACCGGCCAGACCACCAAACAGGTTGGCCATGGTGACCAGCTGCGCTCTGCGAGCCTCTTGGTCTTGCTGTGCCAGCCGTGCAGCGTCTGTAGCTCTAGCTGCCTGCCTAGCTTCCACATCCCTGCCAATCGCTTCCTGTAGCGTTGCAGGCGTCATCTGCGCTTGCAGAGCCTGTTGTGCTGCTCCCGGTGCTCTCTGTGCAGCTGCAATCCTACGAGCTTCGGCCTGCTCTAGCGCAGTGGCCATTTGACGCTGTGCTAGCTCTTCCCGCTTCTGTTGCTGCAAGGTCTCCAGTTCGCCTAGAGCAGTAGAGCCTAGACCAAACTGACCAGCCTGTATGGCTTGCTGTTGGGCAAGCTGTTTGTCCCGTTCAGTCATGTCCCTAGCTTGCTGCGCGATGACTCCCAGCTGTGCTTGGTAGATGGGGTCTTGCGTGGGATCAGCCATGCCACGGGCGATGTCGGCTTGACCAAGCTGCATAAACTGAGGAGCCAAGCTAGCGGCGGTTTCTCCCACCTGTCCATAAATGTCCCTAGCTGCTAGCGTCTGTGCAGCATCGGCAGGGACAAGGCTACCAGTGAACAGTTCAGGGTCTTGTGTAAACGTCTGGCGAACTTCTGGGAGCAGCTGCTCAATAAACGGTTCTACCGGAGCATACGGCCTGATCTCAGACGATCCGCTGGCGGTTGATTGAAACGGCGTAGATACAACTACGGGAGGAGGCGGTGAAAATATGCTACTCATCTTACAGCTTCTTTCTCAGTGTTATCGTCTTAAATTCGTATCCAAGGGGTTCCATTATCTTTTCCCAACCTTTTCGGCCTGTCATCTCAAAGAACTTAAATCCTAGTTTTTTGTAGTAGTCTGCTATCACAGGTGTGATCACATTGAAATCAAACTTGCCACCCATAGCCTCTGCTCCGATTATGCGTCCCTTTGGCATCTCTCCAAAACCTATAACAAGAACACCCTTTGTATTGTTGTCAGCGTCCGTAGATACCCATAAGTCGCTTTGTTTGTTCAGAACTCTTTTTACGATGTCCTCTGCGTCATATATATCAGAGCAGTTGCTTTTTATTATTGACTTTTGTATGTGCTCGAAACCTTCTCCAAGTTTCTTCATCAACAGGTGGCTGTTATGGTTTACCAGCTTATAGCTTAGTCCATGCTCCAGCGGCGTTGTAAAAATATATTCCTTCTCCGCTTCCGGGGTTCCAGTTAGTGCCATCAGCATATCGTATATCACCCTGTTGTGGTTTCTCCGGCGGAGAGTTCTGAACGTCTAGGTGTCCGTCTCTGACCAACTCTAGAACCGTTCTGATCTCTTGAAACATTTCGTCCAGAAAACGAGGCAGGTCTTGTGGATCACTTGGTGCAAGTGTTGGGTCAAACCGTAGAAACTCTCTGCTCATCGGTCAGACACAACCTCTGCTTCTACAGCGTACCCAGACAGATCAAACTGGCTAGCAGTCTCGCTTTCAATCTTGATTGCCATATACCTGCCACGTACCCTACAGTCTACCTTTGAATCTTGTCCTATCTCAAACGACACCGGGTCATTATAGGACACACCTTGGAACGGCTGTAGCTCAGAGCCAATGCTAATGTTTACGGTGCCAGTACCTTCGATCCTAGGATAGACACGGGTGATCGACTTAACTGCATCGGTACGACCAGCTGACAAACCAACGCGCTCTAGCCGTGTGGTGAAAGCAGTTCCGTCAAACGTGGTGCCACTGTCGGCCAAGTAGAACTTGGTGTCGTTGGTTCCGCACATCAACAGCGAGTCAATGGCCGGGTTGTACTCTTGCTGCGCCCATGCCAAGGTGTTTGTTTCCCACGTGCCTGTAGATGCTGTCCATGTGTTGGTCAGTGCAGGATTGACCAAACCTTTGGCAATGAAGTTTACGTTAGGCAGATCACGGAAGGTCCAAGTGTTCTCTCTGTAGTTCCAGATCAGGGCTACGTTTGGGAAACCATTGGTAGCTCCTGTCTGGGGAAAACAAATCCAGACTTCGTTTCTGATTTTGTTATGCGCCAAGAACGTCTTGTAGTAGTACGTGGAGTCGATCTCTGAGAACAGGAATGTCTTGACCTTGTCGTCAATAACACTCCTGATAGAGTTACCGTTGTGCACCATCACGTCGTTGGTAGACATCATCACGTGTCTGCCATCGCCAAGGTCAACCACTGCGTCTCTGGCAAACAGGCCGGTGTCTTTGAACTTCTCTCTGACGTTAAACGTAAACGCACCACCAACGTAGTTCAACGCAAACACACTGTCTTCTTTGTAGACGATCAACTCGTTGCCAAGCTGTAGACCGTTGAGCACGTGTCCCTTGGTGCCAGTCAGCGAAGTCTCCGCCGACTCACTGGCTGTGCTGGCAGTGTTCCAAGTGTTTGTACCATTGGTAGCTGCACCGGCAGGGATTGCATCGCTCCACCTAATCGTAAACGGTTTCTCAACGCTGTTGTCCGTCAGGTTCAGTGCAACCAAGTGGTTTCTAAACGGCACAATTGCTTTGCAACGCAGCGTAGACGGCCAATCGGCAAGGTCAGTAAACTGTGAGCCAGCTTGGGTAAAGCTCTGTGGTACGTCTAGTCCATTGGTGCAGACCAGCACACCACCTAGCACACCGCCTTGCCAGTTGTTCTCAGTGCTGGCAAGAGTTGTATAAGACCCGCTAGACCGTGTGACAGTGCTGTGCGTAACACCGCTGATCTTATATAGCTCAGTCAGGCCACCGTATATCCACAGATCGGTTGTACCTTGTAGCCAGCTGATAGCCCAATAGGGAGCAGCGGTAGGCGTACCCAGAACCTGCGAGTGACCAAGTATCTTACCAGCTTTGCCATCTAGGAACCGGGCGTTCTGAACATCGCTGAAGAACGTAGAAGGCATGTCATACGGTGACAAGTCCTTGTTCAGCGAGAAGCCGCTGTCTGGTGTTGCTGCTACGTTGAAAAGTTGTTTTGCCATTAACCAGAGCCAGTCGCTGTCTGTTCAGTCCACGTGGTAGATTCAAACTCTTGAAGAGCTACAAGGTCGCTGTCCTCCATCAGGATGTTGCCACCCTCTTCTTGGATCAGACAAAAGTTTTCTATTACCCAGTTGGTAGGCATCTAGGCACCCCTGCGCACAAGCGATCCGGGATCGCCCTGTACGCTCATGGTCATCACCGTGCCACCGTACCGGGCAGAGTCCTCAGCTTTCTTGATGTCGTCCATGGCTTTTTGAAAGATACCGCCAAAACGCTGTAGCTGCTCTGTGTCGTTCAGGAAGATCGCACCTTCCATGCAAGCGCCAAACAGGTACAGGTCAGGAAACTCCGCCAAGACATTATTAGTTGTTACACTGTCGGACAGCGGGTTTAGCTTACCAAAGTAGTTGATGCTCACAGTATACGCAGCATCTGGAGTTGGCGAGAGCTTAAACGTCTTTCCAATATTAGTATAGGCCCGTGGAAAACCTTGGGACGTTGCACCATATTCTCTGCTGAGCGACTCAGGAGATAGATAAGACAGAGCATAGCTGGAGGACGTAGTGTCATAGGTTATGTTCCGTAGCTCAATCAGATCGTCTGGCAGATCATAGAAAGCTGTACCAGACGTGGTAGTTGTCTGCGCCCTAGCTACGTTTGCACGGATGCGCAGTTCCCTGTTCAAACGGTTCTCAGTAAGCGTGATGAAATCAGGAATGACACTGGTAAGGTCATCCCTGTTCAGGTAGTTAGCTACGCTGGTCTTCAGCTCTGAGTACGTTGAAAGGCTCATTACAGATGGCTCTCATGTGTGCGAAGGAACCTGTTCTCAGGGTCGTTCAGCAGTTGTTTAATCTTGGGCCAGTCATTCTTGTTCATGATATCGACGCCAAGCTCACGCTTCCATTTCTCAATGACAACTAACGGAATGCTGGCAACCTTGCGCATACCGGCAACGTTGTCTCCGGTGCCGTACATGGAGTCACCGTTGATCTCTTTCTTGTTAAGCTCCAGCAAAGGCTCAACGTCCTGCACGTTCTGGAGGACAACCTTGTCTTCATTGTGGTCGTAGCGGAACTTGGTTTTGATAGGGTCGTTCATGATAACCTCTTGTTAAAGTGGGGGGAGAGCACGTGGCCCTCCCCCTTGTGGCTTACGACAGGTCGTAGACCGCACCGAGCGCCTTCTCGTTCTTACAAACGAGAGTGTACTCGGCGATGATCGCGCGCTGCTCGCCGTCAGACGTGCTGGCAACTTCGCGCTGGAAGAACGGACGCAGATAAGCCACGCCGTAGTATTCCGGATCGAGAAGCCATACATCGCGAGAACGCTGGAAGCGGTTAGGAACAACCGCCATCTCACCGAAATCGCTGACGTACACGTCCATGCCGCCAATGATGCGCTGGTCAGCAACGTCGTTGAAGTTGCTAACGCCCGACGCTCCACCAACACCAACGAAGCTGGAGAAGGTCTGCTTCTGCGCAGGAGCCATCATCAGGTACTTGATGTCAGCGCCTTCGTCATAAGCGGACAGGATCGCCGCCTTGAGCAGGGCTTCCGTGAACGTCCGGGCCGTACCATCGGTACGAGCCGCAGCGCCAGCACCAGCACCGTTGGCACCGTCAGATGCCTTGGAAATGTTGGTGTTGACCCACGTGGTCAGGGAGCCGAGCTTACGCACGGTGCTGTCAGCGGACATCGCTGCTTTGGCGGTGTTAACACCAACCATCGCACGTTCCATATCGCGCTTCAGTTCCTTGGAACGCTTGGACATCTGATACGCCAGTTCTTCCCGACGACCCGCCTTGCTGACGGCGTCAAGAGTACCGGAGACCAGCGTGGTTTTCAGGCTGATCTGGCAGATGTTACCAACGCGAGTCGTGGCGGTCGGCTCAGCAGCTGTGAGCGTTGCACCTTCTTCGTGATGGTTGTTAGCAGCCGCTGCCAGAGCATCGGTCTGCCATTCGTGGTTAACTGCAATCGCGTCCATGCGACCGCCCATTGACATGAACGGCGTATCAGTCGGCGAAATATCGTAGATCACATTCTCCAAGTCTTCGCGAAGACCGGCAGAGGAGAAGGTGACGTAAACACCAGTAGGCTGTGCCATGTGTAGTCCCTCCTTATAGGGTTATGAGATTAAGTCCAGAAAAACATCCGCAGCATCACGTGCATTACCTGTTTTCGCTAGCCTTTCTCGTTTAGCCTGCACCACCTTCTTAGCCTTTTGGGTCTTAGTTTGTGGTGTACCAGACTTAACAACCTTGGGAACTGGTTTGGCCCTTTTAACACCTTTCGACATCTGGTCTTGCATCATGGCCTTGTGTAGGACCATAACGACCCGGTGATCGGTGATGCCATCTATTTCCTGCTCTGAAAAACCAAGACCTAGCCCATAGTTGCGCAGGTCGTTCTTCAGAGTAGAATTAGGATCGGCGTACTCTGGTAGCTTCTGCACAAGAAGTTCAGCTTCTTTCTGAATTTTTTCTTGTAGCACACTGGCCATTTCTGCTTCGTTCTGCTGCTGAACTCGGTAGCGTTCGTTGTTCAGTTCAGAAATCTTTTCCTTGGCCTCTTGGTACTCCAACCGTTTCTCCATGTATTCCATGGGGTCACTGTCTTTGAGTTCCTGCCAGTTAATGTTTTCATAACGCTGAAGCTCAGCATTCTGATTAGCTGACATATTTTCAAGCACCTGCGCATATTGATTACGCTCTGCTTGAACGGCCTCTAGATTGGCTTCGTAGGCTTTACGCTGTTCCGCTAAAGACTGCGACTTACGGGTATAGTCCGCTTGCCGCTGGTATCCGTTCCGTAGCTCGTCAAGAGTAACCTCAAATTCTTCACCGTCTATCTTGACAGTGTATGCGGTGTCCGTCTGTGCTTCCGGTTCTTCTACCTCGTATTCTACTTCTTCGGATTCGAGAGCTTCCTCCGCTTCTTCCTCATCAGAGGCTTCAACTTCGGCGACTTCGTACTCCTCTCCCGTATCGTCAGACTCGACTGCTTGTTCTGGATTGGTGGTCTCCTCACTTCCAAACATGACATCGAACATATTAAGCTTTGGCTGTTCGACTTCCCCTTGGGGATTGGTCTGTGCCTCACTCATTGTATTTACCTTTCTGTGTTTTCAATTTTGTCGCTATGGATGGTCGCTTCTAGGTCTTCCTGTATGGAACGCAAAGCATTAAGTTTCATCCAACATAGTTCTCTCTCTTGTCTTTCTTCAGCTATGCTCCATTGAGAGATCAAATCATTGCTGAGTCGTTCTAGTGTATCTTTGAATACAGGGTTGTTCAAAATTGCACTAGCTTGGTTGGCTCTTTCTCTAGAGTCCATTTACTTCATTTTCTTCTTCTTTTTTTTCATTGGTTTTTTCTTTTTGTTTCCGTAGTGTCCGGGCATGGTTTTCTCCTACCATTTTTTGCAAGACCAATATCTTGCAGTGAGTTTGCTAGGCGGGCTGGTGTCACATTTGTGCCTAGCTCTGAAACTTTTACGACGCTTTGGCTGATTTTTCTTGATAGACATGTTCGGGTCGCCGTACCTGATTAGTCTAACCTTGTCTCCCTGTTTTGCAAGCACGGCAAACTTCTTAGACTTGCCGGGAGTCCTCTTAGGTTTATTATATCCGGAGAACCGCTCGCCTCTGTAGTTGATTGCCATGTTAGCTCTTTATGATAAAGTTAATCGGCTGAACCTTCAGGGTGTCTGTGCCAGTGGCTGCGCTTGCACTTACAGAGGTGCCTAGAACAAAACTGCCACCTACACCTACGGGGAAAAATGTGCGATAATCTGGTACGTTAAAGTTAGAACCTGATCCGCCAAAGGTGGTGCCTATCACGGCGTACAAATCTGAATACGTTGTAGTAGAATATGAGCTACCATCGCACAGCAAAAAGTCATTTACACCACTGATGGTCTGGGTGGTAGGAATGGTGTTAGAGGCGTACATCAAGACGCTGCCGACTTCAAAACCATGTTTGTTAAACTGTGCCGCAGTTGGGTTTACAGCTGTGGTAGACAGATTTGGAAACTGGGTTTTTAGGACAGACTTGATTAGCCTGAGATGATCGTCTCCTTCGGAGATGTTATCGCCAGCTGCCGGGTATGCCGTGTTAAGCTGGCTAATATAGCTGGCTGATTCTACCGTCATCTTTCACTTCCTTTTCCTATTATAGCACGATTACAAGGGTTTGTCAAACTGCTAGGTTTTCTTCGCAGACTGACTTTGTCATGACAATGTTGGGCATTTGTGTTATGGTGTTTTCAATTGAGAGCTTGTAAAGTTCGCACTGTTGTTTTGTTTCAAATGGCCCGGTCATTGATTTCTCACTTACTTGATCACCACTGGCCATCATCAGGGGTAGCAGAATTACAGACATATAGTAAAACATCAATCAAGCTCCGGCCAGTCGTACAGGATTCCAGACTTCGTGGTGCTGCCGTCGTCTTCTACGGTGTACGTCAGGAACAACGCAGCAATGGCGTCAGTGTCGGCAGCGTTAGTGATCGCTGTCTCCATCTCTGTGGCTTTGGACCGGATTGCTGCACGGTAAGTTGCAATGTTGTCAGGCACCGCTGTGCCAGTGTCAGCGTTGCGGATCACGGCCCAGTCAGTCTGCGACAACAGTGCGCCCTGTTGCGCTTTAACTTCGGCAATCAAGTTTGATTTGACGCCCTTGGTAACGACCTGTTCGCCGTCTTCCATAACCGGATCGCCGTTTTCGTCAACTGCATTAACGTCATCCAGCGACTTAGCTGTGCTGTTAACCGTACCGTCGTCGTTGTAGCTCCAAGTGTACAACCGGCTGTCCGGTGCAGGCTGTTGCACTACCTCAGTAATACCAAGTTCTGTTTTACGCTCTGCGCTGTAAGTGTGCCAGCTTGCGGGATGCGTAACTCCGTCTCCGTCAGTCCACGCCTTGCCGGGGCGGATTGTCTGCCCGTGGCAGCATTTGAAAATAGTTGTCATGTGTGCCTCCTATCGAGCTGTTGCTGTTTTGAACGGCGATTCGGCAAATGCCATGTAGATGTAATCGCCACCGCTCGCATTCATTGCTGTGTTTGTAGTTCTTACCTTAAAACCATTTGAAAGATATGACGCTCTACGGCTACCAGTGGGATTATCTTCTTCGGCGGCACTTGTGCTAGCAACCAGAACAGCGTTCAGATCATTACCTGCTGTTGGATCAGTTCCACCTGTCCCGGCATCTGAACCAAAATTGCCACTGCCTCTTGCAGTGTCAAGAATAGGCCAGCTTTCTGTAGAGTCATATCGTTTCATCATTACAAATCTGGGTTTGAAACCTGTGTAAACAAATGGTCCATCAGTAGAACCGTTACCCTCGTAGCTACCAAACTTGCTGAAGCCTTCTATGTCTGCGAAACAGTATGCAACCGCATCACTGCCATCAGCATCTCTTGCAGAACCAATACTAAAAACCGTACTGTTCCATGTATTTGCACCCCAATATCCTGTTGTTTGTGCGGAAGTTGTATTCAAAATAAGACGATTTCCGACCGTAATATCGGAGTGGTAAACGCCCCAATTGGTTCCCTGATCCCTTGTTTTCACGAGGATCATTTTTGGGACAGCCCCAAGGCCGTGTCCAACGGTATAATTTGATGAAGTCTGGTGCGTCCATGTAACTATCGAAAATCCTGATGTGGTTGAGGCGCTGACTGTGGATGTCACGCTCCCATCAGTATTGCTGCTACCGCTTCCGCCAGCTTCCCAGCACCACGCTACATGCGTGACTCCACTTTGGTTGATGTTGTTACTGCCATTATCATCAACTTGAAAACCACCATCAGCAAACGCAATAAATTCTGCACTCAAATCTGCTTCAGTGTTAGTCGTGCTTGACTCTAAAGAGTGACCCAGCGTCCTCACACTATCAAAAAGTTTTGAGTTGTATGCCGCAGAACGTGGCTTAATCCACACCCAATCAGGCGTCCAACTTGTTCCAGAGCTACTTTCTAATCCAGTAACAGTTTGACCTGTCGTGCCATTACCAGTGTAAAGAAGTGTGTCAAAATATCTTTTCGGATCGGCAATCGTTGGGTCGTCTAAGTTGGCGCTAGTCAGTTCCTTAAAGTCTGTCGTTGGCGTTCCACTCAGCGGTGAGAAAGCAGCAGTAATTATGGTGCCACTTGCATAAGGCGCACAACCGAAATGCAGGCTGTTATGTCCACTTAAACCAGTTGTCGCGCTATGAATGCTGGAACCGTCATCAAAAAATTCCAGCGTGTCGGTGGCGCTATCGTATTCCAACCGCATAAGCGAATTGGCTGCACCTGTTCCAAGGTCCGTGACCAGACTGCCATTTTTGACAATCTCTCCGGTTCCGAGGTTATAAAAATAACCGTAGTTATTTCCCGTCGTCGCGGTGTGATTACCTAGCTGGTACAAGCCCACGTAGCCAAATGTGCCGCTTGATTTTTGGAACTCAGCAACCCATTTGCCGCCATCGTCTACGGCGAACGTAGACACCGCCCATTGGTAGGAGTTGCCGCTGGCGGTTGCGACGAGATTGCCATCCGAAAGCCCTGCACCAGCCCATAGAGGGTTTAGGGTTGCTTGATTATTCGTTGGCGTATCAGACATCTGATCCGCCGCAGCCAAGCCTGATGACGTAAAGTCGTTGCCGTTGCCAGAGGTATCGTCGCCCAACGCAGAACTGTCTTGGCCTTGTAGAAGATACCCGTTGCTGCCAAACGTCAGACCAGTAATGTCTATCGGCTTCCACTGGCCAGTGTCGGAATCGGTTTCCCCAAAACTCGTCGGTCCCAAGGCTTGCCCGTCTACAAATGCGATCTGCGACATGTACCCGTCCCAGAACACGCTGCCGTTAGGGTTACGCCCTATCTCAACATTATCGGCACTGTTAATCAGCCCTTCAGAGTTCTGACCCATATAGGTTTCTGTGCTGAACGACGTGATCTGCGACCCATTCAGATACAGCTTTGCACGGTTCGACGCTGTAGATTGCGTTGTGTCAACGGCGGCAACTAGGTGAAACCACGCGCCGGGATCACGAAACACTTGATTGGTAATTAAGTTGAGGCTGTTGCCTTGGTCTCGGAACCGTAGAACTTCTCCAGACTCGATATGAATGTCGGCATTGTTGCCGCCTGCTTCGACTGCAAGCGCCAGCGTTGTGTTGGCTCCAAGAATATTGCCACGCTTAAACCAGCCGCTGAACGTGTAGGTTTTGCGATTTCCTGCGCTGCCGAAGGTTCGATTGAGGTACGCACTATCATCGTCATTAAACCGGATCGACTGGTCAATGCTAAACCCAGCCGCAGACGACTTAGATGTGCCTTGGATAATCGACATTATGCAAACGCCGTGCTGGTGACCACATATGCGTTGGTGCCGTCGTCGTAGTAGCTGAGCCAGTAAGTGCCAGCGGTGCTGATCGTGCTAGCCAAGTTTGCATCTCCCTTGGTCGTAGCTGCCAGACTGATCGCGTGACCGCCTGTGTTAATCAGCAAGATGTTGCCCGACTGCCCAGCGGTGTGGTTCGTAAACGTCAGAGTGCCGGTGCCGCTTGGGGTACACTTGAAGTTGTTCGTGGCGTCTAGGTCAAAGCTCAAGTCATTGTCTGTGGTGATAGTGCCACGCTGGCTCACGGTAAACGTCTGTGCAGCGTCAGTGACAGCGTTGTCCGCATCGAATGCCTGCACGTCTGAGCCAATAGCTACGCCAAGGTTTGTACGCGCTGCACTGGCGGTGCTTGCACCTGTGCCACCGTGTGTTACAGCAAGATCGGTTGTTAGTCCTGTTAGGGCTGTAATATCGCTGTTTGAGCCACTAGCCGCTGCTCCGAGGCTAGTTCTTGCTGCACTTGCAGTGGTAGCATTGGTACCGCCGTTGGCTACAGGAAGAGCACCTGTGACTTGGCTGGTCAGGTCAATGTTACCGCTTAGCTCACTGGTTGCTATGCTACCGTATACAACATCTGTACCATCAGATTTCAGAACTGTTCCAGAGCTACCCAAAGCTAGCCGCTCAGTTGCACTAGCACCCCGGCGTATGATATCGCCACGGGTAGTCAATGGGTCTTCCATTGCACCTAGTGCAGTTCGTGCAGCACTTGCCGTGGTAGCTCCTGTGCCACCGCTGGCTATTGGAACTGTGCTTAGGCTGACAGTTACAGCGCCAGTTGACTGGTCTACTGCAACCGGAGTCGTAGCCGACAAGCTGGCAACACCAGCCAGCGCACTAGCCAAGGTTGATTTACGAACTTTAAATGTCTGTCCTGCGCTGATGTCTACAATCGGCAGAACATCATCATCGGCCAGATCAGCCTCTACAAGCTCTGTAAGTTCAGTGATCTTTTTATTGGTGGCCATTTAGCCCTCCAAGAACGTAACGTTTACCGTGGCTGTTCCAATGGTTGCTAGTTTTTCGCCATCTGTTGCACTGGGTGAGCTATCACCACGGATGACAAAGTAAGCTGCATCAGCTGGGTCAATGCGCGTACCCGCTGCCGTAGCAGTTGGGTTAGGTCCGATTACAATATTAACAGCAGCACTGGTTGCAACGCGAACAATGGTGCAACCAAAGGGAGCACGTCCGCTCTGCGCACTGGTGCCTGTGCTGGTGACGTTTGCACTGCTTATAATACGAGAAGCAATGTTGTTTTGATAAGCCATGTTTATGCCCTTATGTTTTTGTCAGAGTTCATTTCAAATCCAAGCTCAATACCTTTGAGCTTCAGTTCTTCACGTTTAACCGCCATATCGTGTTCTATTTCTACTCGCTCAAGTTCTAGCTTGGCTGCTTTGATCTCAAGTTCTTTTGCTTTAACTTCTGCTTCAAGCTGCGTGGCCTGCGCCTGTGTCATCATCGCTTGGGCTTGGACCTGCTGTAGCTGCTCTTGCGCACTTGGCGGAGGTGGCTCTGTGGGCGGTGTACTGATGAACTTGTCTACGTTTTTGATGCCCATCTCGTCTGCTATCTCGCGAACCAAGTTGTAGACGTTACCCGGCTGTATCATGCCTTGGGTCTGCTGTCCAACTTTTTCTATCAGGGTAGCAAAGTTGCTGATGTTCTGTAGTCTGACATCTTGGTCGCCATAGCCAATACCGACTTCAATGTCTACGTCTAGGTCTTCTCGCCAGCTAGCAGGATCAATCTGAAAGTAGTTATTGTTCAGCCGGACAACCTTCTTGCGGTCCTCGTACCGCTGGATCAGATTGTAGATCGACTTGAACATATTCCTTACACCAGTGTCTGCAAAGACCCTAGCTATTAGTTCCAGCCGTCCTTGGGCATTGGTCAGTGCGGCGGTGACTGCACCCGTGGTTACGTGCGTTTTCAGAACATCTGCGCTAAGCCCTTGCGTCTTGGGATTGACACCAGTGCGACCGCTCTTGATGTCTTCCCAGTATTGGAGCATCTGGAAGCTGTACGGCTGAAGGCTAGGCGTCTGGATCGGCTGTAGGGCGTTGGGGCTGCGTGTACGGACAATGCCACCGGGCCTGTTGGTCAATAGGTCGTCAATGTTGACTTGACCTTCTACGACTTGGAACCTGCCGTTGTTGGACAGGTACATATTGTCTAGCAGGTTTCTGGTTAGCGTAGACCGGATCAGTTGGATGTCTTCTACCGTTTCTGCTACAGATAGTCCATAGAACTTGTGCGGAATCGGTATAGGACAAACGGTGCTGAACGGAATGTAGTCGATAGGCTCAATGTCTAGCAACTCTGAACCAGCGTGACAGATTTTGTGCAGCACACTGATTCCGCTGCCGTCCATGTCCAGCTTGACATACGACTCGTATATCTGGACAACCATTTCGCTATCAGCGGCAGCTTGGTTAGGATATACGTCCGTGGAGTCATAGGCGTGTCTGGCCATGTACTCTTGGCTGGTGGTGATATCGTCTGCACCACCTGTGTAGCCGGGGAGGTCTTCCACCACATCCGGATCAAATCCCATCTGGAGCAGTTCGCTCTTAGACTTGTGCGAACGATGGCAAATGAACCGAGCATCTTCTAACGTCTTGGCACCACGGTTAATCAGGAACTCTTCCGGTGGTACGTTTTCAATGGTGACCTTGCCCTCCATCGATGTCCTTGCAAAGGTGACATCGTGAAAGACCTCTTCGACCTGCACTATGTCTCCGGTGAACGGGTCAGGCTGCTCAGTGATCGTTACGTTTTCTTGGTGTTCTACGACTTCTAGCTCGTCGTCCTGCTGGAGTAGGGAGTATTCCTGCTCTGTAAGGTTCTGATATGACTCTGTGGTGGTCTTTTCGACCTCTTCCCAGTAGTGTTTGACGATGCCAACTTTTTGCATTAGCGCGTCAAGAAACATATTATATAGCACCATAAACCCGTCGTTCTGCTTGTAGAACACGTGATTTACGTACTTGGTGGCCTGTTCTGCGGTGTCCTCGTCCTCTGGACCCTCTGGTACAAACTTGACAACCCTGTCTCCAGCTGTGAAGATGCGCATCAAGCTAGGCATCATCCACATCAGGGTGTCTTGGACATCGGTGACTACGACTTGACTACGCCCGTCTTCCTCGTTGCCAAACGGTTCTCCATAGAAATACTCCATGGAGCGTTCGCGCTGGGAGCTTATCTCGGAATCCATGTAGTCCGAGGAGCCGTTGATCTCGCTTTCTACAAGACCAATGATTTCCTCTTCAGTCATATTATGAGCCATTTTTTCTCTTTCTCCCGGAGGCTGTCACAGACCAGTTTACCCTACCGGGTCCAGTTTTCTTTCTAGCTTCAGACTTTGAAATTCGTTTTGCCACCTTCTTAGGGCGACAGGCAGGGTATCCACGCTTGTCTTTCTTACCACTGCGGCCACAAGGCTTTCCGGTTTTGACATCCACCCACTGTTCGTCAAACCACTTGCCTAGGCCACCTCTACGCTTTCTTGCTTTTCGCACGTTTCTTTACCCTGTTATCGGCACCTGACCATGTGCCACCCATGCGTTTGTATTCCTTTGCAGCCCAAGCGTTTGCATATGCGCTTGGGTAGACTTTGAACTTGGCTCTGGCCTTTGCCTTGGCACGTGACCACTTGGCCGGGTCGTTAGGCTTTGACTTTCCTCTTGCCATTCTTTTTCTTCCTTAGCTTTTTCAGATCAGCAGCGGTAATCTTGTTTCTAGGTGGTGCGACCCGTGCCAGCTTTTTCTGCTTTGGGCTGTATTTGCTAAATGGCATTAGATATCAATACCCTTGTTAGGGTCAATTGATTTTATAGCCTCTCTGCGTTTTTTTGCCTTTCGCTGTAAATCTTTTCTCATCTTAGACAAAGGTGTTTCTGGAACACGTGAAAGCAATTTTTCACGGTATTGGTCTAACTGAAAATGTTTTTCAAAAGGACTTGCTTTTGCTGCTTCAGTTGCTTGCTTAAGTCGTTTTCTTCTTTCTGCCAAAGATAAACGTTTTCTTTTTCGTGTAAACATGCTCATTATACTATTCCTGCGCTGGAGTATTTGATTTCTTGTTCGAATCCGTATTTACGGTAGTGTGTCTTGTTCTTGAGCTTCTCGCCAAAGCGTTCAACTGAGAGCACTGCGTATCTCATTGCCGAGATCAGGTCGTCTTTGATCGGAACTACTTTTCCGTTTTTCCGATGATACAAGCGCATTTCTTCCAGAGTTTCTGCGCAGGACTCAAAAATTTGCAAACGGCCTGTTTCAAATCGTTGTAGCATTTCGCTAATGCCTGCTTCAATTGAGTTATTCCCATTTAGTTTGCCTTCTGCCGGAGGGTTGGTAAAATGATCTGGTAGCATATAGACACCTAGGTCTCTGTACTGCTGTGCCAGCTGGATACCGGAGCCTTTGTCGTGCTGTAGTCCATCGTGCGGAAAGGCCACAGGTATGCCGGGTGTCCTGCCGTTCAGTGCTGCTGCATGTGTCAGAGGTGTCTCTTTGCTTCTCCTGTATTCGTCATAGACGTAAATTATGTCATCGTCTGCGTCAAATGCGACCCAACTGATGGCAGTGGGGTGATCAAAGCCAAAATCAATTGCAGCCAGCCGGGGGAAGTGTTCTGGCAAGTCGAAATCTTCGCAGACGATGTCCTCTTCTGAGACAGGAAAGACCAACCCTGAGCCAAACACTGGAATACCCTTTGAGCGCATGTCCCGCTCTGCTGGGCTATAGACAGCTAGCAGCTGCTCCTTTGTTTTTTCGTCTAGGTGGTCTACGTCGTCCCATGTTGCTGTTATTAAGCTCTGACCCGGTTTCAGGTCGTTCATAAAAGCCGAGACTACGGATGTCATCCCCCGCTCCGGGGTGAAAGTCATATAGACAATCCCATCTGTATCGGCGGTTCGCGTTATGCACTGGCTGAAGATTTCCTGTTTTGGTTCCTCGTCTAGCCAGACAACGTCTATTGCCTCGCCCATGAACTTCTCAAAACCCTGTTCGTAGGCTTTGAAACTTATCTGGGAGTTGCCTCCTGACCTGTGCTTGACCAGCACGGACGAAAAGGCATTTGGTACACCCGGTTTACGCACTGTTTCAACGATGTTGTCCAAGGGGACAGCGCCAGTGCCTTTCTTTGTTGGGTCTTGTGGGTTGCCAAAAAGTTCTTTCTGGATAATGTCTCTGGTGGTGTCATTTGACTCACCAGCTGCCCACGCCCTGATCGGCTTGTTAAACTTGTGTCCCTTCCACCACTCCGGGTACTCTCCGGTCAGGTGGTATGCTGTCTCCGCTGCTCCACAGTAGGTTTTCCCTACCCGGTTAGCCGCCATTAAGATGCGTTGTGAACAACCTTGACCTTCGGTGTGGAACTTTGTCTGGTAACCGTATGGGTCGTATTGTGCAATGCGTCTTGTTTCTAGCCGCCGTTGTTTCTCTTGGAGTAGCTCTANAACTTTNCCCTTATCCACGTAGCTTTACCACGTTCTGAGACAACCGTTCGATCTGCTCGTCTAGCTCTGCGTCTGTTAGCTCAGTGACCTCTTTGACTACAGTTTCCTGCTTGTGGACTGCGTCGTAGCCTGCTCTAGACAGGATGTCTCGTGCAGCGTTGAGCTTGACGTTTTCCGACTCTGCTTCGCGCATCAGACGCTCTAGCACAGTCAAGGCCAGTGTTGCCGTTTCTCCTACCCGCTCCTTGATCCGCTTTTCAATGTGGAGCCACAGGTGGCGTTGCAGGCGCTTGGCACGGTTCTTGGCGTGTGCTAGCTCTTGGTTACAGACAAACCCTGCTGCAAAGAAAGCATCAACTGGTTCACAGTGGTTGTCTACAAGTTCAATGACGAACTGGTGTTCCCTCTCTGTCAGATCAGCGTCCAGAGACTTAGGTTCGACATAGCTGGGATACTTCCCTGTTTTCTTAGCCATTAAATGTTCCCCAGATTGCCATTGCAATGATATAGATGACATACGCCACCAGAAGAGCACAGGGTGTCCACAAAATGTACTTCATACTGCTATTATACAGTATGTTANACAAAGTGTCAACAGGTTTTCAAAATGTCCCCCAGAATGGACGCATTGAACATACAATAACTACACACCCGGCGGGGGGGTCGTTCTCGTTTTGTTCTCACTTTGTTCTCAACCGTGAACAAAACTGGAACAAACCATGAACATCCAAAGTGTTGCAAAATTGTCACACTGTTGCACACCGGCCACAGACCAAGTGTTGCAAAATTGTCACACTGTTGTCGATGGGACACACTGTTGCAGGATTGTCACACTGTTGCGGATCGGCAACGGTGGACAATTGTGGCGACAATGTGGCGACAATGTGGACCCAGGATTTTTGTTTTGCCACAATTGGAATAATTCTAGAGTGTGTGTGTGCGTGTACATACAACGTTTATTGCGTGTACGTGCACGGTATAAGTTTATGATATGTCTGGTATCACGTTTTTATATACCGGGTAGATATAACGAAAATGTATAGCAGGCGGTTGAACTATACATTTTTGCTATATAGCTCTAAAACGGCTGTAGAGCGTCATACAGCGCGATCTACCTTTTCAGGTATGTACCTACCCGGGACATGCGACATGGGCATTCACTGGCCATCCTAGGCCATGCACTAGGCGCATAGCTGGACCCTTGAGCTATGCAGATTTGCCGTGTCAATAGACACAAACGCATAGCAGGTATGCAAATAAATCATAGACCTACTGGTGCAATTTTGGTATGGTGCTAGTTGGTACTTTTTTATAAGGAGACCTAAATGTACGTTTTGACAACATACAGCCCTAGCGGCGACATTCTGGCCAAGTACGAATTCCGCACTCGCGACGAAGCTCAGTACTTTGCCGATCACTATGATCTGGAAACGCCCGGTCTAAACCTGATTAACGAACACGTCCAAAGCTACACAATCGAACGCGATAAATGGTCCGTCGATTAGGCGTTGCAACATGGGAGCGCCCGGTGTATAATCCGGACGTTCTTATGTTCCAACGGCAACCATGAAAGGAAATTGCCATGTTTAAACGTTCACCTCTTAATGACGGTACCCAAGGCTANCGNTATTCNTGGGGNNTNACCCGGAAACGCGTAGCCAAAAAGCGTTACGGTATCACGTTCGGGCCTACCATGGTCGGGACGCATTGCGGCAAGCGTTCGGTCTATATCGAGCGTAAATCGCCCGCACATATGCTATGGAATTTTGCGGGTTAACACGTCCGAGCGGGTGGCCAGCAATGGTCACCCGTTCCAACGTGTTAACCTGTAGGGAAAGACAATGGACGAAAAACAGAAAACTCTTTATGAGCAGGCCTTAGATGACCTATGCGATGCCCATATAACGGGTGGCGAGCTAGAAACCCTCGCCGCATACCTTGCAAAATTAAGAGAGGAATAGACCATGAAAGTAAAAGACGCCAGACAGGCCGGCAAGATCAGCACCGGCAATACCAAGATGCCCGGCACAACGTTCGCGATTGATGCGTTCGCCTGTATCACCGGGTCCAAATTGGCCAAGATTGCCGGCACCCCGTGTGCAAGCTGCTACGCTCGCCGGTTGCAGAAGATACGTCCGAGTGTTGACCAAGGCTGGAAAGACAATCTCGCCCGGTGGCAATCAACGCCTCGCGATCAATGGGTTGCCAGCATGGTGTTCCAGATTGAACGCTATAACGTTGATGGATACCATCGCTGGTTTGACAGCGGTGATTTACAGTCTGTCGATATGTTAGACGCAATCGCTGAAATCGCACGGCTTACCCCGTCGATACGGTACTGGTTGCCGACGCAAGAACGCCGCATGGTCGCTGACTGGCTCGCCCTAGGCAATACCATGCCAGACAATCTCAATGTGCGCGTATCAGCGTCTAAACTGGACGGAGACAAACCACAGGGTATCAATGGNTCNCAGGTGTACACCATTGATCCCAAGGGATACGCCTGTCCCGCCCGCACACAGGGCAACAACTGCGGCGATTGTCGCGCCTGTTGGGATCAGACAATCCCACTAGTTAGCTATCCGAAACACTAGGGAGTAAGACAAATGAAATGCAAACGCTGCACACATGGCCCGCTAGAATACATCTATCGCGTCAATTGGGACGATATCTACTATTGCCCTCAATGCGATCTGGAACACCGTGTAGACCTGCGAAAACAGCTGGAATTGATAGACCATGACCTGCGGCTAAGGGAGGAATATGGGACATAAAAAAATATTTTGTCGCACCCCTTGAAATTCAGACAAACCGTACTATATACAATATTGTTATAACCTAGTGTTATAGACATAGTGTTTATAACATAGTGTTTATAACACTTAGTTATAACAAGATTGTTAACAATTGGATAGCGCATGAAACCAGATACGATTGTCTTACACACCACGGACCAAGAGTTTCAAGATGGTCACCTGTTCGCAGATAAGGGCAGAGGTAAGAATGTCCAGATCAGGCGAGACCAATTGGTCCACCTGTTGATGGATCACTCGAACATGATTGCCAAACTGAACCAGCTGGGTATTCACCCGGTCAACGTCAAGGAGGACTAAATGCCACGTTGTGCAATATGTGACGCTGAGTTGTCACCGTATCAATCCGCAGAGGACGACCTGTGCGGTACCTGTCACCAAGAGGTGGACCGGGTGTTCTACGACCCGGACATCCTAGATAACTTGCCGGGAGAGAGCTATTGAACTTATTGGCCAGCCTGCTTGCAATGATCTTGGGACGTGCTATACTAATAGAGCAGAACATCAAAAGGAGACCAGATGACCAAAGGGAATAAATACGCCAAGGCGCTACAAGACAGCAAGTACCGGCAACGGGTTGTGTCTGGCAAACGCCGCCGGGTGCCGTACTGGAGTGCCAAGGAGGTCATGGACAACGACTGGAAAGTAGACGGTCTGGACCCCATGGGATACTACGACGAAATCACAGAGGACGAAGAATGAACATATTCTACCTAGACAGAGACCCGGTGAAGTGCGCCATGATGCACTGCGACAAGCACGTGGTCAAAATGATCTTAGAGTATGCACAGCTGCTCAGCACTGCTCACCATGAGATCGACGGTGATCCCAGCATTGATTGCTACAAAGCCACCCACAAGAACCACCCCAGTGCTGTCTGGGCTAGGGAAAACCGTAGCAATTACCAATGGTTATGGCAGCTTCTTGATAACTTGCTGCAAGAGTACACTCTCAGGTATGGCAAGATACACAAGACCGAGAGCAGTGGGATATTCGAGAACCTACGCCAGCTTCCCTATGAACTACGTGGCGGCAAGTTCACTGATCCACCCCAGTGCATGCCCGATTATTGCAAATCACCTGATGCTGTGATAGCATATAGGAACTACTACATCAGGGAGAAATCTTATATGGCACGATGGAAGAACACCGACTCACCACTGTGGTACAAGATTGGAATGGCAGCTGAACTGAAGGAGGTAGCATGAAGACGTACAAGTGGAGCTATGAAGAAGAGATCACCGCCGAAGAGTTTCTCAAGCGGCTGGTGCCGCTGGTAAACGGCCCTGTGCAGATGATGTGGGAATGCGACGGCGATATGTTTATGTCTGACTACTCAAAGCTATGCGATGCAGCTGCGCGTCTCAGGCATTTCAAGGACCAGATGGAGGGTACCGATGAAGCGTGACGATATACTAGCCAAGGCTGGCGAACTGATCAACGGCGACAGGAAGGAGGACTACGGTGACGCATACCTGAACCATATGCGCATCGCCGAGTTCTGGAACAACTACCTAGACCATGAGATCAAGCTGACGCCCACCGATGTGGCAATGATGATGATGCTGGTCAAGATCGCCCGGTGCATCCACGCCTACAAGGACGACAGTTTCATAGACATGTGCGGGTATGCAGCGTTAGCAGGGGAGATGTCAAATGCAGATGTTAAACGTCCTGACTGGGGCTGAGATCATTGCTCTTTGTGTTACAGGTGCCATGTTCATAGCTGTGTGCTACTCAATCTGGAGAGGTTAATGGAAGATTATGTACAAGACGCATACTTTAACGCACTGATCAAGGAAGGACTGGACGCCAGCGTGATAGAATGGCTGGCACAGATGGCCGAGATCAACGACCGGACGCCTAGTTACTTTGTCATGATGGCGCTGGAGGAGTTCAAGATGTACCTAGACCAGTCACCAGAGTACGAGATAGAGCTAGAAGAGGAGAGCGTACATTGATCTTAGAAGAGCACGAAGGTTCCAAGGCGGTCAAAACGCACCAGCCTTGTCCAGACTGTGGTAGCAGCGATGCCTTGTCTATCTACGACGATGGACATACGTTCTGCTTCAGCTGTGAGACTGTCACCAGAGATCAGGAGGTAGACAACGTGGTGGAATACGTTCCAAAGGACACTGGACCNGACAAGCCGTGGACAGATCGAAAGATCAGCCAAGCCGTTACAGACTACTACAACGTAACTGCAAGCGACATGGCCGTGGTCTTCCCCTACCATGATCAAGACGGTCTGGCCGTAGCCAAGAAGATCAGACACAAGGGTAAACAGTTCAGCACAGACGGAGATTTCAAAAATTGTACGCTATTTGGGACGCACACACTGAGCAAGACAATTGGCCAGAAGTCCAAGACTATCATCGTAACAGAGGGCGAGGCAGACGCACTGGCAGCGTTCCAGATGGCCAACGGGATACCTAACAACGCCCAGACCATAACCAGACGGGGACAGCCCATTGTCAGCGCCCTGAGCATCAAGAGCGGACAAGCCAGCGCAGCTAGGGATTTCAAGAACAACCTAGAACTACTGGAGACGTTCAACCGGGTGTTCATCTGCTTTGACAACGAGCCTAGGGCGCAGCAAGCAGCGGAGCAGTGTGCCAAGCTACTCAGGCCCGGCAAGGCGTTCATCGTCAGCCTAGACCTGAAGGACGCCTGTGAGTACAGCGGACAGGACAAGGAAGACCTGTTCTTGGCCAGCCTGAAGAATGCCAGCTGCTATACCCCGGCAGGGATCAAGAACGCAGCTACCGATTTCGACGGGCTGTGGTCTGAGCAGAACTTGGCCAGCGTTGATTTCCCATGGCCACAGCTACAGTCAAAGACGCTGGGAACCCGTGGCAGGGAGATCGTCACATGGGCAGCTGGTACAGGCGTGGGCAAGAGCAGCATTCTGCGCGAGCTACAGCACTATCTGTTGAAGAACACCAATGAAAACATCGGGATCATCGCCTTGGAAGAGTCNGTGGACCGTACACGGCGTGGTATCTTGGCTGTTGAAGCAAGTGATAGACTGCANCTNAACGAAGTATTCAGTAAGTATTCTAAAGAACAGATCAGAGANTACTTTGACTGTACTCTGGGTACTGGCAGGGTGTTCATCTACGACCATTTTGGTAGCCTAGAGATGGACGACCTGCTAGACAGGGTGCGGTANATGGTNCANGGNNTNGACTGCTCTACCATCTTCATNGACCACCTGAGCATACTGGTCAGTGGTCTGGAGATCACCGACGANCGCAAGGCCATAGACCGGACCATGACNCTGCTCAGNCAGGTCACNGAGGAGACAGGATGTTCGATNCANTTGGTCACACATCTGCGCAGGCTAGGCAGCGACAGGTCTCACGAGGAAGGCGTGGAGGTCAACCTTGGTCACCTGCGTGGTAGCCANGGCATCGCNCAGATCAGTGACACGGTGATCAGNCTAGAGCGTAACACCCAGAGCGACGACGTAGTAGAGTGCAACACCACGACCATGCGGGTTCTCAAGTGCAGGTACACTGGAGACGTTGGTATCTGCGACCGCTTGTTTTATGATAAGACATCTGGTAGACTAAGTGTAACGCACCAACAGGATGAATTTTAATGGCAAGAAAAATACAGAACGTCTACAGCCCACGCAGCAAGACAAAGCGTCGGCGCAAGCCTAGGCCGTTCAACCACAAAAAGAAGGTGGGCAAGCGTTCACCGTTCTTTGGAATGCAGAAAAAGAAGCGAGGCCAAGGATGATACAGGTAGGATTGATAGACAAGATGGGCAGCGATCTGAGCGTGGTCAATGCTGCTCGTGTCAGCTTCAGCAAGGTCCACATAGAGATGGAGCAGAAGGACGAGAAGCTGATCAAATACTTGGCCGAGCACCAGCACTGGTCGCCGTTTGGTCACACCAGTTTGCAGTTTCATATCCATGCGCCTGTATTTGTGGCCAGACAACTAGCCAAGCACCAAGTTGGTCTGGTCTGGAACGAGGTCAGCCGCAGGTATGTCAGCGATCAGCCCAGCTGCTACAGCCCGGACAAGTGGCGCAAGGCAGCTGACGACAAGAAGCAGGGATCAACGGACCAAGAAGTACAAAGCTCTAAGTTGATCACCAAGATATACGACGAGGCCGTGCGCACTGCCGTGGCCACGTATGACAACATGATAGACCTTGGTGTCTGTCCTGAGCAGGCACGTGCTGTGCTGCCCCAGTCCATGTACACCGAGTGGTACTGGACCGGTAGCCTGTACGCCTTCAGCCGAGTCTGCAAGCTCAGGCTGGCACCTGACGCCCAGCAAGAGACCAGAGAGGTAGCCTTGAAGATATCAGAAGCGTGTGCCAGAGAGTTCCCTGTAAGCTGGAAATACCTGTGAGAGTCTGCTACCTAGACATAGAGACCGACAGCCTTGATGCCAGTGTGATACACTGCGTGGTCACCTTTGACTCGGATGTTGGCATCAGGGTCTGGACACAGGCTGATGGTCTACAGGAATATCTTGACCAGTTCCAAGAGGTGGTTGCGCACAACGGGCTGAGCTTCGACTTTCCTGTGCTGGCCAAGCTGTGGGGTGTCCGTCTGAAGTTCGACCAGATGGTGGACACGCTGGTCTTGTCCATGATGGAGAACCCGTCACGAGAGGGAGGACATAGCCTTGACGCATGGGGCAAACGCCTAGGTAAACACAAGGCCGAGTTCAGTGGAGATTTCAGTGCATATACACGCGAAATGCGAGACTACTGCATCCAAGACGTGAAGGTATGTATGCACCTACATTGGACACTATGGGCAGAGATGGAGGACGAGTTCAGCGAACAGTCGATCAGGGACGAGCACAGGATGCGCATCGTTGCTGACCGGGTAAGCGGTAATGGTTTTGGTCTGAACAAGCACAAGGCCGTGGAGCTTTATAACAGGCTGATGCTAGAACAGGACCGGATCGCAGCCGAGTGCGTGAGCATGTTCCCGCCGATTGTACAGGAGAGGTACTCGGAGAAGACGGGTAAGCGCCTGAAGGACAAGGTCACGGAGTTCAACCCGGCGAGCAGGCAACAGATCGCAGAACGCCTGATCGAACTAGGCTGGAAGCCCACGGAGTTAACGCCCAGCGGCAGGGCCAAGGTAGACGAGAAGACGCTAGCCAAGTGCAGCCTGCCAGTGGCACAGAAGCTGGCTAGGTACTTTCTGCTACAGAAGCGGTCTGCACTGGTCAAGGCGTGGATCGAAGCCTGCTCAACGGAGTCTAGGGTGCATTGCAGGTATCGCACACTGGGGGCTATCACCAACCGAATGAGTTGCGTCAGCCCTAACCTGCAACAGGTACCGGCTGTGCGCGTGGAGTACGGCAAAGATTGTAGAGAGTTGTTCGAAGCCCCGGAGGGCAGGAAGCTGCTAGACACAGATGCAGCTGGCCTAGAGCTACGGGTGCTGGCACACTATATGGATGACGAGAGGTTCACACGTGAAATACTTGAGGGCGATGTACATACTGCTAACCAACAGATGGCTGGTCTGGAGACTAGAGACCAAGCTAAGACGTTCATCTATGCGCTTCTCTATGGAGCGGGAGACGCAAAGATCGGAGCGGTCGTTAACGGCTCTGCCAAGGATGGTGCTCAACTTAGGGCGCGATTTATGGCAAACATGCCAGCATACAAGAGGCTGAGCGAGGCGGTCATACACAAAGGAGAATCAGTCGGCAAACTGAAAGGACTAGACGGCAGAGTTCTCAGGGTAAGGTCAGGACACGCCAGCCTGAACACCCTGATTCAAGGCTCTAGCGCCGTGTTGATGAAGAAGTGGTTTATGTATGTAGATTACCACCTGAGAAGGAGACGAGCAGATGCCAAGATCGTAGCCATGGTGCATGACGAATTAGTTATAGAAAGTGATGCCAAAGATGTTGACCTTGCCAGAGATTGTGTTATACTATCTATACGTCAGGTCAACAAGGCGTACAAACTGCGTTGCCAACTAGACTGCGACGTGCAAATTGGAAACAACTGGAGCGAGATACACTAATGCCTGCTAATGCACAACACTACCTCAAAGGAACCATGTACTTCCCCTACCTGTTCGACGTGAAGGACAAGTTCGACCGCTACTCAGTGGCCTTGGCCTTGGAGGGAGACCAGCTTGCCCAAGCTCGTAAGCTGAACCTGAACGTCAAGCAGGAGGAGGGCAAGATGGATGGTCTGCCCTATGTCCAGCTGAAGAGCAACTACGAGCCTAAGTTGTTCGATGCGGACGGTAAGGAGTACACCGGCCCTCGTATGTTGTCTAACGGCTCAAAGGGAGAAGTCCGGGTCAGTCAGAAGCCGTATAACAACAAGTACGGCACGGGCGTCACCACGTTCCTGAACGCTGTGAAGATCACTGACCCCATTGAGTACGTAGGAGACAACAACGATCAGTCCTTCGGCACAGATGCCAAGAGGGATGATCTGAACGACGATGTCCCGTTCTAAGTACGGGCATTGGGACACAGGTGCGGTAGGCGAGTTCAATCCGGGAGACCATTTTGGATTTGTCTACCGCATCACCCACAAGGAGTCAGGCAAAAGCTACATAGGATGCAAGCATCTATACAAAACCAGACGAGGAAAGCGTACAACGGAGAGCAACTGGAGGTATTATAGCT
>FUFK010068843.1_pt1 | contig 44812 bp, 56 predicted proteins | sample 1021851 | NCBI WGS metagenome assembly FUFK01 (sample SAMEA51879418, study PRJEB19060) | metagenome
AAAATATTTTATGAAAATATAGGTACTCCAATTCAAGCTAATGAAGCACTAGGTATAAACGAATATACGTCATTAACAGACCCAAGTAAAATTATGTTTTTTGAAGGACGTAAATCTGATTATGCACCAGGTAATAATATAAATGAGTTTTTAAGCATTTCTAATTGGTGGAGAAATAAACGTGGTTTAGATACAGGAGTATTACAACCTTATAGTCCTGGTAGAGCAATAACTTATAATGTAATTCCTAGTGGTACTACACAAGCAAATGTAATGTCAGGACTTATTGATGGTGCAGCTAGATTTATTTATGATATACCACTAGCAAAAGGTTTAGGTGCATTAAGTAAATTAGGTAAAGGTGCTGTTACTGTAGATAAATTATTAGATGCTAGAAATGCTGCAAAAGTAGATGATTACCTAACTATGTTTAATAAAAACATAGATGAAATAGCAGAAACTGTAGACCCATTTACAGATAAAACATTTAAAGTATCAGGTAAAAATGGTCAATTAATTAGAACACTTACACCTGAAAAAGCTGCAGATACGAGAGCAGGACGTAAATTATATAAACAAGCAGGTGTAATTAGTGGTACTAGAAAGTCATTATTTAGAAATACATCACGTGATTTAATGAACTCACCATTTGGTAGAAATGTAACACGTGCATTAACAGAAGAAAANAATGCAGCAAAAATTATGACTACACCTGGNTTNTCAAANTTAAATTANCAAGTTGCAAAACGTATTGCTGATGCAGATAATTATTTAGATGTAAGAACAATATTAGATGAATTGTTTGATACAGGAGTTATAAATCAAGTACCTGGTAAACAATCAGGTATTACAAATGCAGTATTAAGACAATCAGCACTTACAGGAAAACAACTTTCACAAAGTAGCAATCTTGTGAAACAAGCTGCAGGAAAAGCATTAACAACTATTGGTAAAGAAGATGCTGCTTTTAGAAGTGCGGGTTCTTATATTGCAGGTGGTGCTAAAAGATTAGTTAATGTATTAAAAAAACAACCTACTGAAGGTGATGCTTTTGCAGAACTTATGGGATTTAGTGCTAACTTACGTAGCGGATACAAACCATATTTTAATAAATTACTTAGTTACACACCTGACCAAGGTTTGTCTTTTACAAATAGAGATGATGCAGTAAGAAATTTAATTGCACATATGCAAGTTACAGGTTGGTCATTTGATGCAATGAAACCATATGTAGATGAACTTATGGATATTGCTGATGGTGATTTTGAAGCAATACAAAAATTTGCATATCAACAAATACTAAGAGATGAATTTATTATGCAACAATCAGGTAAATCTATTGCTACTACAAAAATTGCCAAAAAAATATTTGAAAGTAATGCAGATATTAGAAAATATTTTATTGATAGTTTAACAGGAGATAGTATGCCATTTGTTGGTGATGTTGTAGAAACTATTGTAGAACGTGGACCTAATGGAGAAAAAATAGAAATGGTAGTTCCATCTTTGCATTTATTATCAGAAGCTGCAGATTTATATGCACCGTTAACTGATTACAGATTAATTAATCGTGCATTAGGAGATGTGTTTACAACTTATGGTGATGAATTTGAAGGTGGATTAATGGACAACTTAAAACATACAGGTAAAAATGTAATTCAATTATTACGTGGTGATACTAATTATAAAGGTCTTATACCTTCTAAAAATTTAACTGATGACGCTTATACATTAACTCTTGATTATATGACACGTAATGTATTTAAACCTTTAGTGCTTCTTAGAGGTGCTTGGTTTGTAAGAGTGTTCTTAGAAGAAAGTTTACGTATGGCAGCAGCAGGTATAGACAGTATGTTTACACACCCTGCAGATTATATGATTTGGGCAAGGTCACATGGTCATAGTGCAACTATAAAAGGAAAAACTATAATACCTGCAGGAGGTGTAGATAGTGGAAAAATTAGAGAAAGTATTGAATTTGCAGAAATAAACAATAGTAATTGGTCTGCAGGTGCATTAAAAGGTAGACCTACTAGAGGAAGCAAACGTGGTAGAGATTTTATTGAATTAAAAAGAACAGATGAAAATTATGTTGATGGTGTAGCTTTTGAATTAATACAATTACGTAATGACCCTGTTGCTAGATATTTAGCTGAAAATGGTTTTAACGACACATCAAAAGCATGGTTTAGAAGTGCTGCAGCAAAACCTATTAGAAAAGAATTAGCAAGAATGGGTGGTAAAAGGTATCAAGGTTTGTTAACAAACACAGATGATATGGACGCATACCTTGCATCAGTAGAAGCACGTATAAGAATTAAAACAGGAGAAAAATTAGTAGAAGGTAAAAATTATATTGCAGGTGATAAATATAGTTACAAGTTTGGTACTTATGGTGGTAATCAAGAATTACGTGATGCTATATGGACAGGTAAATTAAATGTACGTGGTAAAAATATAGATTTTATTCCTGATGTTTCTAAAGAATATGGAGAAACACATCTTAAAAATATTTATAAAGGTTTGAAATCTTTAATAGATGATGGTCAAGAATTTGGTTTAGTTAAATATTACAAACCACAAAGTTTAAATTCTAACGGTAAACTTGCTAATTTAGAACAATGGTTGGATAGTAAAGTAGATATTGCTTTTAAACATTTAATGACAAAACCAAACAGTTATCTTTCTAGGTCTGTTGTATTTAAACAATATAGATGGCAATGGGTAAGTGATAACTTTGGAAGTATGTCTGATGATGTACAAAAACAATTTATTAAAGAAGCTAAAGAAGCAAAAATACCTAAAAAAGTTATTGAAGAAATACAAGGACAAGCAGGTATTACTGCTGCACAAAAAATAGATAGTTATGATTTAGCTAATACACAATCTAAAGCATATGGATTATCTGCAACAAAAGCATTGTTATATGATGCATCTAAAAAACATTTAATATCTGACATAACTAGAAACATATTTCCATTCCCTGAAGTGTGGTTTGAACTTGCACAAACTTGGAGTAAGTTACTTATAGCCAATCCTTATAGAGCAAGACAAGCACAGTTATTTGTAACAGGTGCTAGAGGTTCTAATGCTAATAGTTATGTAGGAGAAGGGTTTTTTGCACCTGACCCTAGTGGTTCAGGCTCAGAAATGTTTGTATATCCAGGTTCAGATTTCTTAACTAAATCTATATTTGGTGAACAATCTGATGTACGTGTTGCACCTAAAGGTTTTGTACAAGGTATTAACTTATTAGGACAAGGATTTATACCTGCACCATTGCCTTATGTAGGCGTACTTGCAGATAAAGTATTGCCAAGATATGGTCTTGGAAACGAAATGCGTGGATTATTGTATGGAGAGTTTGGACCTCCAAGAGCTAAAGATATTGTGCCTTTTCCTGCTTGGTTGCAAAAAGTACTTGCTGCTGCAGGTGCAGGTGATGAAGCAACACAGTTACGTGCATCTACAACTATTGATATTTATAAATATGGTAAAGCTGTAGGTAGAGATAAAGCGTTACTAGAACAAGGTAGGTTACAAAAAGATATTGATAAAGGATTAACTGAAGATGAAGCATATCTTGCATATTGTAAAAGAGCTGCAAGTAAATTGTATTTATACAGAGGTATATCACAATTCTTTCTGCCTACAGGTTGGACACCTAGATACTATATAGAGGATAAAAATGGTAAATGGTGGGGTACACAAGTATTAGCAAATGAATATACAAAACTTGTAGATGAAAACGATAACGATAATATAGCTGCATTTAATGAATTTGTTGCTACATATGGTATAGAACACGGTTGGTTAACTGCACCTAAAACACAATCTAAAGTAGGTAGACAATCATTTACTGATAGAGTTATGGAGTTTCAAGCAGAACATAAAGAAGTGTTTGATAACTTAGAAGTATCAGGATATTACGTAATACCTGATAGTCCATATGATGAAAGAAATTATGCAAATATGTATGATGCATTTAATAAAGGTGATATAGAAACATTAGACCCTGAACAGTTTCAAAGACAAGTTAATGATACTTTGGGTTACTTTAGATATACAGCATTTAAAGAACAAGTAGAAGCTACAGACGCAACAAGTAAAGAAAAAACTGTATTACTTAGGGTATATAGAAATTACTTAATAAATGAATTACCAGGATTTCAACGTGATTATGGAATAGTTAATCCTGTTAAAGCTAAATTAGTTTTAGAAGAAATGCAAAAGAAATGGTTATCAAATGATACAATAATGAGTACAGAAAGTGGTAAAGCATTTGCTGACTTTAATCCTGTATGGGAAGAAGCAGGTAGAATATCTGCTGAATTATCAGGAGGTAATTTAGGTAATCCTGAATGGTGGTTATCAAGTACAGATACACGAGCAAAAGCATTAAGACTAGGAGTTGCACAGATTGCAAAGCAAATTATTGCAGAGTATCCTGACTTTAAGTATGTTTGGATTGGTGTATATAGTAGATTATTTAGAGATGACACAGAGGTAATGAGTATATTTAATGGATAAAATTAACGAATTATTGCAAGAAAACTTTGGTATTACAGTAGACCAAATGGATAGTGCTGAGGCTAGACAAGCTCTTGGTAGTTATTACGACAGAATACAAGCAGCTATTATTTCAGAGGACCCAACTCAAGTTGAATTTGTTATTGAAGAAATAAAAATACAAACAGGAACTGCAGGTGGTGCAGGTCTTGTTAATGAAACTGAAGTACAAGATATGATAAATGAAGGTATTAATCAAGCACTTAGTCAATACAATATTGATGCAAGTCAATTTTTTGCTGAAGAACGTGGTTATTACGTACTTGATGAAGAAGGTAATTTAAAACAAATAAAAGTACCTAGTGCATTTCCTGAAGGTTTTGCATCATTATATAACATAACTTTACAACCTGAATTAGTTGGATTATTACAAAAAGATTTAATTAGAGCAGGTGTTGTTAAACCTGATTACTTTGATGACGAAGATGAGTTTGGTCAAAAAACAGCTAATGCTTTATCTGTTGTATTGGAATATGCAGATGCAAATATATTTATAGATAAAAACTCTGAACAAGGTCAAAAACTAATACAACAATATGGTGATGGTCATTATGGATATACTCAAAAACAAAGTGATGATGTTATATTTGCTAGAGCTATACTTGATTTAGCAGTTCAAAGTTTAGGTAATGATGTACGTTTACAAGAAGAAGCACAAGAAAAACTTGAAGATGAAGCAGCAGTACAAGCTATTGCATCAAGATATACAATACCTACTTACGAAGAAATGGAAGATACTATAGACGAAGTATTTGGACAACTTGTGCCTAGAGAAGCTACTGCAAAAGAAAAAGATAGATATTCTACTGCATTAGCAGGACAATACTCTACAAGATTTAAACAACTACTTGCATTAGAAAAAGCAGTACGTACTAATAACATATTTCAAGATGCAACAATGTCTTTTGAAGGCAGAGAACAAGTAGTACCTTCACAAGAATTACGTACAGATATATTTCAAATAACAGACCCTGAAGTTACTGTAGGTCAACAAATAGAAGAAGATTTAGAAGGCGAAATGTCTGCTATTGAAAAAGGTAATGCAGCTAGAAGGCAACAAGCCGCATTAATACAAGCTATGATTGGACAGTTGTAATGGAAGAAAAAATAAAAAAATTATTAGAAGAAAGTAAATTTGTTCAAGGATTACCTGATAATGAAAAAAAACTTGTTATGCAAAATGCACAAGATTTAGCTAGTGATTTATTAGAAACAGAAATGGAAGATTTAGATGCATTTGTNAAAGAAAAATATCCTGATGCACGTATTTTACAAGGAGAAGTTTATTTAGATAATATGAAATTAGGTAAAGTTACTGATTTATATGCAGCAGATGCAGTAAATAACTANCTTGAAGGTGTAGAAAATGAAAGATTTTTAAAATCATCAGGAATAGAAAATGACCCAAATATTACAGGAAGTAATGTATTAGATGCTGAAGATAAAAAATTAAAATCTATAGATGATGGTTTTCCACCTGACCAAATTGAAGGTAAAGGTCCAATGGAAAGTGACACAAACAAGAGATTTGGGCAAGATGCACCAACTGAAACTGATTTTAGGAATGATTTAATTGATGAAGAATTAAGAAATATAACAAGTAATGAGTTAGATACTTCTGCAAAACCTAAAGGTTCTAAATTACTTTCTGCACTTAAATGGCTAGACCCTGTTGAAGAAGCTATTGCAGGAATGGTTACTAAAATAGGTTTACCTAGTGTAGCTCAAGCATATGTTGTTGCAGAAGCTGTAAATTGGTTTGGCAATCTTACATTAGAAGCTGCAAGGTCAAAAGGAAAATTAGATTTATTAAATTCAAAAATACTTACAGGTCAAGCTACAGATGATGAAATAAAAGATTTTGGAAAAAATATTATGTCTAACTTAAAACAAGGAGTAGAGAGAGCAGAAAAAGTATCTCCTAGTGCTAATGTTATGAATTGGATAGGAAAGATGTTAGATAGATGAGTGAAATAACTTACGGACCTAAAGGTACACAGATAATAGTAGTTGAAGGTGCTAAACAAGACGAAGAAGGTAATTTAGTAGAAGGCGGTAGAGTAGACGCTGTATATTATCTAGGGTATGAAGATGCTAATGGTACTTTCTTTTTGTGGAATGTACCTGCTAATGAAATATCAAATGTAACAGATATAGAAGAAGGACTACAAAGAGGTGCGTTAAAACAAGAAGTACTAACTACATTACCTAATACAAAGGTATCTTTAACACAATTTAACAATTTAAGTATTGGTGGACAAATAGTATCAGCAGGTAGCTATACAGAACTTAGAACAGATATAGAAGATATAACTCCTGTGCAATCATTTATTGAAGATATGAACACGATTGCAGATGAATTATATTGGTGGAAAGATAGTGACTATGTAAATATAGTTCAAGAAAACTTTGCTGAAACAGGAAGTTATGAATTAAATCCTGCACAAATGGCAGAGTTTTTAACTAAATATAATCTTAGTAAAGAAGAATATAACGGTGCTATAGAAAGAGCTACTAACCCTATTGGTTATAAAGATAAAAAAGCTCAATACTACGACACAATTAAATCTGATGCACAAAGATTAGGTGGTGTAATATCTGATGCAGGAGCTATGTATCTTGCAGAAAAATGGGCTAGTGGTAAATATACATCTACTAAAGTAGCACAACAATTAAATGCAGCTTTAGATGATTATTCACCATTTACTTTAGATAGTGGATTTTCATCAGCACTTGGTGATACTACAAAAGTATCTACTAATGAAACAAAAGTACAACAGTTGTTAGATACTTATGTACCAAAACATTTACATAAACAATTTAATATTTCAGAAGAAGCAGGTAAATTACGTAACATAGGCGGATATGAAACTAAGTTAATTGAACAAATGAAAGATGCACGTATGACACAATATGGTATGTATGACCGTGATATATCTTGGCAAAATATTGTAAATACATATGTATCACAAGCATCTAACATTTGGGGTGTACAAGTATCAGAAGATGACCCTGCAATACTTGACGCTGTAAGAGCTAACAATCAAACAGAAGCTATACAGAAATTTAGACAAATAGGTTTAGACAGAGGTTATCAAGCTACAGTAAATAGTTTTGCTAGTGATATGGCAGATGCTTTTGGTACAGGCGTAGTTAAATCAGCAGGATATTTGGAGGGTTAATGAAATATAACTTACTTAGGACAAAGAGGACCTGAAGGAGAAANTAATCCTGATGCACCTGAAGGTGGTCAATATATATACGATAATCCACCTGGTACAGGCGATAACCTAATGGTGCTNTAACAAGGCATACAGNCAACTACAGGTGGTGACGTAGCACAACTGTAACTAATGAAGCAGCTATGGCTATTGCTAGAAGTTTATTTAGTTTTTTTCCTGAAGCTGTATTAAAAGAATATGCAAAAGCATGGGTTAAATATGCAGACCCACAATTAGCTATAGCTGAAGTAAGAACTACAAGTGCTTGGGAAAATGAGTTTGGTTATCTTCAAAGAGATGATGGTACATTAATTATGTCTGAGGGTGAAGCATTAAGTACACAAGCTAGTTATAGAGAAACTTTACAAGAAGTTGGTATTACAGATACAGAACAATTTAATCAAAAATTTAAAGATTTAGTTAGTGGAGAAGTTTCTGCTGCAGAGTTTCAACAAAGAGTTGACCTTGTTTACAACCAAGTTATAGACCAAATACCTGAAGTAGAAAGATTATACAGAGAAAGATATGGTTTAGATATAGATGCACCTACAGTATTTGGTGCGTTAATTGACCCTGATATATCAGATAAAGTATTAAAAGGGGATATACAAACACTACAACTACAAGCACAAGCAAGTATTAGAGGATTTACACAAGGATTTGCTAGGTTTGAAGAACTAAGAAAAGCAGGTCTTACAGTAGAAAGAGCAGCACAGTTGTATGAAACAGCTCAACCAACAATGGAACTTGCTGAAGGAATAGGTAGAGAATTAGATATTAGTACACTAGAAGAAGCAGCATTGGGTGATATATCTGCACAACAAAGAGTGCAAAGAGTACAAGCTCAAATACAATCTGAATATGGTGGTTTAGATATTGGTGCTGCTAGAACAAGAACAGGCGAAATAGTTGGACTTGTAGAAGATTAGTGTATACTATATGTAGAAGTGTTGCGTGGTCCACTAAATGACCTGCAAATCGGATTTCATTCCTACGTTGAAATCTTGTACTTAAAACCGTAGAGTAAAGGACTTTAGTTAGAGCTACAGTATCTAAAGTCAAGTGTGGTCTGTAGCCTCACGATAAGCGTCCACAGGGCTTATCTGCAAGAGTGATACTGTGAGGAGGTACGAAATGACAGAAGAACAATATGATGCTACTGAAGAAAGTTCAGGAGCCAAGCAGATGCGTGAAACCATCAAAAGAAAAGATGATGCTATCGCTGATTTAGAAGCTAAGTTAGCTTCCTATCAGGAAAAAGAAATGGATAGTACTGTCAAGAATATTGGCTTGGACCCTACAACAGGATTTGGTAAAGCATTAAAGCAAGTGTATAAAGGTGACGTTAATAACGAAGCACTTTTAGAGTTTGCAAAGCAAGAGTATGGCTATGAAGCTGAGGGTGTTGCTGCACAGGAAACACCACAACCTGCACAGGAAACTGCAGTTCAAAGTGATGCTAGAGCTAGAGTAGAAGCACTTGAAAGTAGTTCTCAATCAGTTGTACCACAAGATGCATCTGAGTTGCTACAAAAAGTTACTGAAGCTGGTAACGCAAAAGACAGCATCAGAACTAAATTAAATTTGATGGACGCTCAGAAGCAAAACTAATTTAAGTATAAGTAATAAGATATAATGTAGGAGGTTTATATTATGGCAGCTATAGGCTCACCAACGCCCATAATCGCAGCAAATATTAACAACTTTACAGGTGAACTTTTTAAAGTTACACCTCATAGAACTCCCCTACTTTCAGCATCTGGAGGATTAACAGGCGGAAAGGCTATTAATAGCACTTACTTCCAATTCCAAACAGTTGATAATGCTGTTGTATCTTCTGTTACACCTGGTTCAGAAGGTGGAGCGCCAAACTTTAATGGTCGTTCACGTTCTGCAGTTCAAGGTGTGCTTGAGATATTTCACGAAGCAGTACAAATAACATTTACTGCTCAAGCAGCTTATGGGGAAATTGTGCCATTTGATTTGGCATCAAGCTATAAAAACAGTATTGACAAACTATCATTAGAGGGTACTAACCCTGTTAATGACGAAATGGCAGCTCAATTAGAGTTGGTATTAGAACTTGTCGCAAAAAAAGCAGAGTTCCAAGCATTTAATGGTGCATTCTCTGACGGTACATCATCAAATAGACAAATGAGAGGCTTAGACGAACATTGTAGTCTAACAGGCGGAAACATTTATTTTAATGACGCTAATGGTGATGGGTCAGGTGCAGACCAAAAAATACATTGGGATACTGTTGCAGGTGCTATGAAGAAATTATATGATGCAGGCGCTCCTTTAAGAGAACCAGTACTCTTTATTTCTCCTGCAATGTTATTAGACCTTAACAAAGAACTTGTTAACCCAACAGTTTCAGGTGCTTTGACAGGTGGTATTCTTCCACGTGATAGAAACGTTGGAGGAGTTGACATTGATACAATCGTAACTCCATTTGGAGCTATGGGATTGGCATTGTCTGATTACCTACCTGCTAATAAGGCATTTATTGTAGATATGGCATATGTAACACCTATCTTCTTAAACGTTCCTGGAAAAGGTACCGTATTTATTCGTGACCTTGACCAAGGCGATAACGCAAGAATGGGTAAAGCAGTTTACATGGAAATGGGATATGACTTCGGTCCTCCACAATACCATTGTGAAATTGCAGACATTGCATAAATAAATTATTGAAGATTTGGGGGGAACTCCACCTTCCTCCCATTTCTTCTGCTAAAGTAGGAGATTATGAGTTTTAGTAAATCAATAGCAAAAAATGCTCTTATAGATGTATCAGGTGATGCAAGTAATTCTTTAGGTGTAAATACTGATGGAATGTTATTAGCAGGTATTATATTTCCTGCAGCAATGACAGGTTCAACTGTTACATTTGATTTTGCTACAGATAACTCTACATGGGTTGATGTAGTTGAAACAGATGGAACAGAAGTTTCATATACTGTATCAGTAGGTAATGTAGTAAGAGTAGACCCTAGTGGTTGGGCTTTTGCTTCATCAGGTTTTATAAGAGTTACATCAAACGGCACAGAAGCTGCAGATAGAAATATAACTTTAATATTTAGAGCTGCCTAAGGAGGTATAAATGAGTACCACAGTAGGTGACCTTGTAGATAGGGTTTATAGAGAATATTTAGAAGCTCCTGATAGTGTAGAAAGTTATTCATATTTAACATCAGGTATATCAGATAGTGCTACAGAAATAGTATATGATGATAATTTATTTTCTGTAGAAGAAGAAGATGCATTAGATGCAGGTGCTATTTTAGAAATAGGACAAGAACTAATGTATTCAACTGCTCTAAATACAGTTACTAACACAATAACTGTAAAAAGAGGTCAAAGAGGAACTACAGCAACAGCACATTTAGCTAATGCAATTATAAAAATAACTCCTTCTTTTCCAAGAAAAGCAGTATATGATGCTGTAACTGACCAAATAGAAAACTTATATCCTACTTTATTTGCTGTAGAAACAAAATCAATTACTGCTAAAACAGGCATAAATATACTTGATGGTGCAAATGATAATTATTTAATAGCACCTATAAAAGCTATTTCACAATATACAGATTTTGATGCAGGACAAGATAGTACAATATCTCAATTTAGAGGTGTATCTGTAGAACTTGTAGATTTACCTAATCCATTTACATACACAGATGATGCAGGTGCTAGTCAAACTGTAACTTATACAAGTGGTCCAAGCAAAGTAAATGCAATACAATCATTTGGTATTACTGCAGGAAAAACTATATATGTAACTTTTAAAAAGAAATTTGTAGCTGTAACTAATGAAGATACAACATTATCAAGTATTGGACTAGAAAATGAATATGAACCTATTGTTATGGCAGGTGTAGCAGCACAGTTAGTTGCAGGAAAAGACATTTCTAACCTTGAAAGTAACTACATAACTGAACAATTACAAACAGCTAATGTACCTATTGGTAGTTCAAATACAGTAAGAAACGCATTATTACAATATCAACAATTATTAATACAACAAGCAAGAAAAGATTTAAGAGCTAGGTTTCCTGAACCTGTATCTTTTAATAGTATTACTTATCCGAGTACATAATGCCTAGAGTTGCATCAGTATTAAATATATCTAAACCAACAAGTTATGGTTATGACATACGTATAGACAATGAATATTACAGAACTGCTGTTGGTCCTGAAAGACAAATGACTATACAATCTTCTGATGTTTCTGCAGGTCAACAAGTAAATGTAAAACAAAATCCTGAAGATTTTACATCTAACTTAGGTCGTATATATTCAAGAAACAATTTTTCTGCAGGTCAAGGATTAGATACTGCACATAGAGCAAATGGAAAACCTGATGATAGTAATAGATTTTGGGATAGTAAAGGTATAGATGTATTTCATGGAGATGATGAAACTTCTTATCATATACATTTATTACATACAACTACAGGTCAAAGTTTATCTTTTGGAAATACAAATAACTATTTAACACAAACTACAAATGGAGATATATATGTAACTGACGGTACAACTATACACAAATATACTGCAAGTACAACAAGTTGGAGTTCTATTGCATCAGGAACTAATGGAGCTACACATAATTTTACAGGTATTGTTGCTTTTGGAAATGGTTTATATGCTACTACTGCAAATGGTACAAGTGGTTCACAGTTAATTAAATTTGATGGTTCTTCTTGGTCTGTAGAAACTACAGCTCAAACATCTAGTGGTGGATTAAATGGTGTTTGGTTTGTAAAAAATAGATTATGGATTACAGGAAATGATGGAACTGCTGAATACATTTGGGAAGTAGACCCATTTAATAAAAGTTGGAGTAGTTCTGATTTACAAGATGGAGATAGTATTGTAACAGTAGAACCAACACATGAAATTACAAGCGTTATTGATGGTGGAGCTGCAGTAATAGCAGGAAGTACAGACGGTAATATTTATTCTTTTAAATTATCTAGTGGCGTATTTGTAAATCAAGGACAAACAAAAATACCTTTTGAAGAAGTTCATTCGTTAGCAGCATCTGAAGGAATTATATTTATAGGCACTAAAGAAAATACAAGAGATGTAGGACGTTTATATAAAACAGAATTAGTAGTTGCAGATGATTTGTATGTTTTAGCTAATAGACAATTAATTAAAGAATGGGTTGTAGCTAGTGTAGATACAACACCTCATGCAATGTTTGTATCAAGAGATAGTGTATATATGGGTGTTAAAGAAGGAACTAATGAAGTAAATTTGTGGCGATATTACTTACCAACAGGTGGTTTGGCTAGAGATTTACAAACATCAGGCAATGGTCTTGTATATGGTATTACACAAACAGATGGTAATTTTGTTATATCTGTATCAGGTTCTGATGTATATTTTGAAACATCTAACTATGAAAGTACAGGTTATCTTATAGCATCTGCTGCAGATTTTTTTACTGCAGAAAGTAAACAATTTGTTGGTGCAGAAATATCTACATTTCAGTTACCTGATAATACAAGTGTTAATTTAGAATATTCAACTAAATTTGAAGCTCTTGATAATCCTAATGATACATCTTTTGAAAATGCTTTAACACAAGTAATTGGTGTAGGTGATATAGAAAAACAAATATCAGATGTTGCAAGATATATAATACCTAAAATAATTTTAAATTCTGATGGTACTAATACACCAAAAGTTAAATCTTTTCAGTTTCGTGCATTAGCTAGACCTGAGTTAGTTGTTGCACAAATACCTATAAACATAAGTGATAGAGTAGAAAGACCTGGTAGAAAACCTATTAAAGTTAAAGGACTTGGAGATGTTTTGTACTCTAGTTTAAAAAGTAAAGAAGGAAACTCTGCTGTATTACAATTATATGATTTAAACGAAATTATTAGAGGTGTAGTAGAAAAAGTAACTTATCCTATATTAACTAACAACAGTATAGGTAGTGATACTTCTTATGCTGTAATAACTATTAGGGGAACAAGACAAGCAGTTACAGGTGATGTTTCTTCATTAGATACTCTTGGTATGCAATCATTAGGTATAATAAAGTTTGGTGGATAAAAAAAATATGTTAGGATATTAAATATGTCAATGTTATTAATGTTAAAAGAAGGTGGTGGACTTAACATAGATACTATTGGTAATTTACCTATAGATGAAGATATAGATTTTACTGACGACATAGAATATTCTGCTATAATCGGTTTAGCAAGTTTTGGTTTATCAAGACTTGGTGATACAGTAGTTACGGAGAAGAAAGATTAATGACATATCCAAAAGCACAAAAATTAAGTTATAGTAACTTTTACGAAAGTACTATTACAACAGGAACAGTTTCCTCAGGAGATACAAGTTTTGACGTTGCAGCAGCACCTACATCAGATGGTTCTAGTGCTATTGCAGCTCCTTTTTATTTAGTAATTGACCCTGATACAGCTTCTAAAAGAGAAGTAGTAGAAGTAACAAATGTAAGCTCTACTACTTTAACAGTAGCTAGAGATGTAGAAGGCAGACACAGCACAGACCCAACACATACTTCAGGAACAGTTGTACGTATGGCAGTTGTTGGTCAAATGTTTGATGATTTAGAAGCATATGTAGATAATGAAGTAACAACAATAATTACAGGACAAGCAGATTTAGCTTCAGGTCTTGCTTTAACAGATGAACTTTTAATATCAGACGGAGGAACTCTGAAAAAAGGTGATGTTTCTTTAATAGCAGATGCTATTGATGGAGCAGGTATAGATGCTTCTGCAGGTACATTAGTAAACGCAGCTATAGGTAAACAATCTATATGGGTACCTGCAACAGCTATGTATCCTACATCTTCTAATGGTTGTGCAGATATAACTTCAGTAGAAACTACAGCAGGTAGACCTGATTTAAAAGTTTTAGACTTTGACGCTTCATCAGATGAAAATGCACAATTTTCTATAGCTATGCCATCATATTGGAATGAAGGAACAATTACATTTCAAGCATATTGGACAACTGCAGCAACAGATACAGATGGTGTTGCTTGGGGATTATCAGGCGTGTGTGTATCAGACAATGACACAATAGATATAGCATTTGGAACAGCAGTAGTTGTAACAGATGATGCATTAGGTGCTGCTGAAGATTTATGTGTAACTGCTGAAAGTGGTGCAGTAACTATAGCAGGTACTCCTACTGCAGGAGATTTAGCATATTTTAATATTGTTCGTGATGTATCAGACGCTAATGATGATATGACAGAAGATGCAAGACTTATAGGAATAAAAATATTCTACACAGTAGATGATGTTCACGAGGCATAAATGGTTGGACCAAGTTCTTTCGGCTATCAAGTAGCAGGTTTTGGTGCAGGTGGTAGTGGAACTCCTTTAGAAGTATTTTATTTAGTTATTGCAGGTGGCGGAGGCGGTGCTGACGCTCAAACTATTTACGAAGCAGGTGGCGGTGGTGGTGCAGGAGGTTATAGAAACTCTTACGCTAGTGAAACATCAGGTGATAGTTCATCTACAGAAACACCTTTAATTTTAATACCTAGTACAAACTACACAGTAACTGTTGGTGGTGGTGGTGCAGGTAAAAATACTACTACATTTGCAGCACCAGGAGGAGATGGTAGCGATAGTGTATTTTCTACAATTACTTCAGTTGGCGGTGGTGGTGGTGGTTCTGCACAACATGGTGGCGCTCGTACAGGTGGTTCAGGTGGCGGTGGTGGTAGATTATTGAGTGGTGCTTCAGGTACAGCTAATCAAGGTGGAGATGGTGGTTCTGGTAGTGGTGGTGGCGTTCCAATGGACTACAGAAGAACTGCAGGTGGCGGTGGTGGTGCTAGTGGTAATGGTACTGCAGGTGCTTCAAACAACGCAGGAGATGGTGGAAATGGTTTAAGTTCATCTATTACAGGTTCTGCTGTCACAAGAGGTGGCGGTGGAGGCGGTGGAGGTGCTAGTTCAAATGGAGGTTCAGGTGGTGGAGCTGCAGGTTCTTATGGTAATGCTAATGCTTCTGCAGGTTCTGCTAATACAGGTGGCGGTGGTGGTGGTGCTCACCAAACTGGTGCTTCAGGTGCAGGTGGTTCAGGAATAGTTATATTAAGGTATTCTAGTGATTTTACAATAACTGTAGGTGGTAGTTTAACATCATCAACTGCAACAGATGGAGATTTTAAAGTTACTACATTTACTGCAGGTTCTGATAATGTGAGTTGGGCATAATGGCACATTACGCTTTTTTAGATGAAAACAATATAGTAACACAAGTTATTGTAGGTAAAAATGAAGATGAACTAAGAGATGGTGCGGTAGTAGATTGGGAAGAATGGTACGGAAATTTTCATTCACAGACTTGTAAAAGAACTTCTTACAACACCATAGGTAATACACATACTGATAGTGGTACACCTTTTAGAGGAAACTATGCAGGAATAGGTGATACTTACGATACAACTAATGATGTATTTTATCCACCCCAACCGTATGCTAGTTGGACAATAAGTGAAGAAACTAATTGGTTATGGACACCTCCAATTCCTTATCCAGGTGATGATGAAACTTTTTATCAATGGAATGAAGAAGCATATCAAGCAGATAATTCACAAGGTTGGGAACTCATAGAATAATATGCTACAATCCAATTTATGGATTTTATTATTGTGTTTGTATTAGGTTATTGTATTAGAGATTTTACATCTTACATAAAACAACTAGCAAACAATAATAATTTTGATAAACAGTTTAAAACTATTATTGAATTAGACAATGAATGGACTAATGATGACCTCCCATAGTGGTAATGGATTTACACAAAAAGAAATGTTAAATCTTATATTGGAAGGACAACAAGATATAAACAAACGCATAGATGAATTACACGAAAAAGTTAATCAAAAAATATCAAGACAAGAGTTATCGGGTTGGTTAGTTGCAATCTCGGCATTGGTGGTGTTAATCAATAACTTAATGTGAAAAAACTTGCAGTATTAACTGCAGTTCTTTTACTAACTGTACCTATACATTCTATAGCAGAAGAAACTACAGTAACAGAAACTTTTAATGACCAACAAATAAATACTGATATAAATATATTGTATGGTAGTAATGACACAGAAGTAACTGCTGCCACTACTGCATCACCTGAATGTGCTAACACAAGCACAGCAGGTAGTATAGGTATAGAAGATTTAGATTGTTTTGGTTCAGAATACTTTAGTTTAAATAGACACGCATTGGGTATAAGAGGTAGTGCAGATAGTATTACTATTGCATTTTCTAATGAACCATACGAAGTAGGTTTTCAATACGGTGCTACAGATGTAGATAATATATCAGGAACTGTTTACTACGATAATGGTGCTTCTGAAACATTTACATTAGAGCAACACACAGATTATACAACTGTTATGTCAAAGTCTTGGACAGTAGCTGAAGGTGTAGATACTTTTATAACTGAAATAGTTATTGATGGATTAACTGAAACAAATCCTGACTGGTACTTAATAGATAATATATACTATAAGTATGATAATGTACCTACTACAACGACATCTAGTACGACAACAACTACTAGCACCACAACAACGACTACTACCACGACTACAACGCTTCCTAAAGCAGAAGATGTGGTTGAAGATGGTATCACTACCTACTTGGCTTGGGATAAAAACGGTTGTGAACACCCGAATAATCCTTTATCGTATAAACAATATTTGGAAGCCGTAGAAAGTGGAGATTGGTTTGGTTATCAACCTGGGGATTGCTCTGACGTACCTGACACTATTGATATTGTTGTCACAGAAGAAGAAGAATTAGATGATGAGTTGGACACAGAAATACTTGAAGATGACACCCTCACAGAGGAAATTGTTGAAGAAGAAATTATTGAACTCACAGAAGAAGAAATAGCTATTATTGAAGCTGAGATTAAAGCTGAAGAAGAACGTTTAATTCAAGAACAAAAAGACGCTGAAGAAGAATTACTTATATTAGAGGAGCTTGAAGATAGCGTTATTATTCTTGAAGATTTATCTGAAGAAGAACTAGAAGAATTTGTAGATGTAATACAAGAAATAGAAGATACATTAGAAATTATAGAAATTGTAGAAGAAGAAATTATTCTTGATGATATACCTGATGATATTATCGTGGTTATTGTTGAGGAGGAGGATTTAGAAGATGACATTGTTATTGTGGTGGAAGATGAAGAAATTAATGAGGAAGTTTTGGTTGAGCCAATACAGGAAGATGTTGAGAAGAAACCTGCAGAAGAACTTTCTGAAGAAGAAATCGTTGAAGAACTTGTTGAAGTTGAAGAAGTCATTGAGGAAATTGTAGATATACCTGTAGTAGAAGAAGATTTGTCAGAGGAAGAAGTTGCTGAAGTTATTGAAGAATATGTTGAAGAACTAGAAACTAAAGAAGTTATAGAAGTTTTAGAAGAAGTACAAGATGTCGGTGTACAAAACTTAGAACAAGTATCTGAAGATGTGCAAGAGGTTGTACAAGCAATAGTAGAGGAGGCTATAGAAGATGTTGAGGAACTTACAGAGAAACAGGTTGAGGTTGTTGCTGAGGTATTACAAGTTGAAACTGAAGATGTTGCTATCGTTGCAGAAGCTATTAAATCAGATGAAGTAGTAGCTGAAGCAGTAGAAGAATACGTAGAACGTGCAGTAGAAAATGCAGATGTAGAAAACTATACACTTGCTGACGTAGTAACAGAGGTACAGTTTGAAACATTTGTTGAAAATCCTATAGAAGTTTTGGTGGATATAGATATACAAGAAATAAACCTTACAAGTATTGGTGATGATATGACCCAAGACCAAAAGGAAAAAGCACAAGAAGTTGTAGTGCCTGTTATTCTGACTAGAATAGCTAGTATGGCAGCTTTTGTATTTAGGAGAAGTTAATGCTAAAGAAATTATGGCAATGGATAGTAGAAGCAATTAAAGAAACACTTAATTTAAGTTGGACTTTAGTTGGTTTAGTTATTGCAACCTTAACACTTACAGGTTCTGCCCAACAAGTAACAGGTTTGGCTACTGTTATTACATTAGGTATATGGTTACTAACTATTGGATTTAGAAAAGATAAGCCAAAGAATAAAGGAGTAAGTAGATAATGAATTGTTGCGGCAATGGTTGTTGTGGTGGTAACTAATGTGTACAGTTAATGTACATAATGACGGTTCATTTGTACAAGTATGTAATTGTAAACACGGAAGTAACATGTGTAATGACGAGAAAAGGATAATAGAAAATGAAATTACAAGTAATTAGAACACAGTTTGGACAAGACGCTACCAATGGTATGTTGTTTGTAGATGGTTTATTTGAGTGTTATACACTAGAGGACCAATACCAAGAAGTAAAAGTTATGCACGAAACTTGCATACCTGAAGGAACATACGATATTAAGTTTAGAACTGTTGGTGGTTTCCATACAAGATACACAGAACGTTATGGTGCTATGCATAAAGGTATGCTTTGGTTACAAGATGTACCTGGTTTTGAATACATACTTATTCATACAGGCAATACAGATGAACATACATCAGGTTGTTTAATAGTAGGTAATACACAAGCAGATTTAGATAATGGTAAGGACGGATTTATTGGTGGTAGCCGAGATGCGTACACTAAGCTATATAATAAAGTGGCAAAACAATTACTTATAGGAAACCCTGTAACTATTGAGTATTCTAAAATTAACTTGACAAACAATGTACAAATAGGTGACAGTAACGTTAGTCAAATAGATGATATTAAAGAACTTGTAGAAGAAAAAATGTCAGACATTAATGGTAATCTAATAAAAATCAATGCTAAAATAGGTGGCAGGATTATTTCATAATGGCTAAGAAAAAGAAAACATACAAGACTTCAGGCAAACCTAAAGTCGCTGCTATGAATGAGTATATATACAATACTCTTAAAGATGACCTTGCTAAAGAATACAAAGTAGCAAGACCATACAAACCTAAAAAAATTAAAAAAGCTCAAGCTATGAAAGGTGTAACAGTTCGTACTGCAAGTAAAGCAGAACAAGCATACTACGCTTATAAAGGTCCTAAGTTTTCTAAATTACCTGGTGCAAGTAAACCAATGCCTACATCTGTGCCAAAAGGTATTGACGCTAGAATAAATACCAAGTCACTTAAAAAAGCAGGATATCTTACAGGAAGTCCTATGGGTGGTGAAGGTGTAAGTAAAGCAAAGTTTGGTATACCTAAAGGTAAAAATCCTACAATTAAAAAAGGTGTAAAGAAAACTGTAGGTGATGTTATTGGTTATCAAACAGCTAAAACTGCAGAAAGCACATTACCTGTAAAACAACAAAGACTTAGTGGTACACAGTTTAAACCTTCAGGTAAAAAAGTTACTATTTATGATACTGATACAACAACAAGAAAAGTTCCAGGAAGTAAATATGTAGGGGGTAAACAACCTATATACAAATCAGGTACATCTTCGCCTGTCAAGTTAAACAAAAAAGCTATATCAGGAACTGCTAAAAAAACAGTACTTGCTAGAGGTGCAAAACTTGCAGTTAAAGGTGCTTCACGTTTAATACCTGGCGTTGGTACTGCGTTGTTAGCTAAAGATGTATATGATGTACTTACTACATCAGAGGCAACAAAATATGTTCCACAGTTTGGTGCAAAAAATCCTGCAAAAAAATATAAAAAACGTAGAAATTATTAATGTTAGATAAGTTTAAGAGAGCAAGAAACCAAGATGGTACATTTAAAAAAGATGTAGCGTGGACCCCTTGGAACGAAGCATGGAGTTATAAAATGAGTGATGAACTTAAAGATATGATTGAAAGAGCCGTATGGACATTTGTTGAAGCATTTATTGGTGCTTTAACTGTCGCTCCTCTTGTCGGTGTAGAAGCTGAAACCCTTCAGTTAGCTGCACTTGCAGGTGGTGGTGCTGCTCTAGCAGTTGTAAAGACATACGCTAAAAAACAAATTACTAAGTAATGGCTAAGAAAAAACCTAAGATTAAGAACGAAGATAAAGCTAAAAAGTTTATCTTACAAGAACTTAAAATTGCTGACGAAATGCGTAAAGCAAGTAAGCAATTATTAGGTATGAATACATCACGTCCTGAAGTTTTAAGACGTGCAAAAAGATATGCTAAACTTAGTAATGAACTTAGTATGAGAGCTGATACTAGGTTGAAAGATTTAAGAGCAGCTCAAAAAGCAAGAAATAGATATTCTAAAAGGTACGGTGATATGTAATGCCAATGACTAAAAAAGGCAAAAAGAAACGTTATTCTAGTAAACGTAAAACCAAGAAGTATTAATCATGGCAATCGTTTATCGTGGAGAACGTTTTTCAGGCTACAACAAACCAAAAAGAACACCAAAGCATAAGACTAAATCACATGCAGTACTTGCAAAAAAAGGTGATACTGTAAAGTTAATTAGATTTGGTCAACAAGGGGTTCGTGGTGCAGGTAAAAATCCTAAATCAAAGAAAGATAAAGCACGTAAAAAATCATATTACGCTAGGCACAATGCACAAGACAGAAATCCTGATAAATTAAGTGCTAGATATTGGTCACATAAGGTAAAGTGGTAGTATGCCAAAAGGTAAAAAAGGTTATTCCAAAAAGCAAATGAAAATTGCAAGAGTTGCTCCACCACGTAATAAAATTACAGGTGCAGATTTTAAGGCTCTCAAAAAAAGAAAGAGGAAAAAATAATGGGAATGGGTGTAAAACATTATCTAAAGTCAGGTAAAGAGTTCAAAGGCAAGTATCATAAAATGCCTAATGGTCAATTACATAGTGGTGCAACACATAGTAAATCATCTAAAAGATTATTTCATTATGGTGAATTATCTAAAAAATCTCAAAAGGTTGCAAAAAAAAGTTGGAAAAAATGAGCAAGAAAAAACCTGCTCGTAAACCTATTAACGCTAGTACTAAAAAAACTTTACAGAACAAAGCAAAAAACTCTAAGTATACGTATGGACAATTGGCACAAGTTTACAGGCGTGGACAAGGAGCATACCTTTCTTCAGGAAGTAAGTCAGCTTCTATGGCAGCTTGGGCTATGGGTAGAGTTAACTCTTTTATTAGGGGTGGTCATTCTCAAGATAATGATATAAAGAAAGGCAAACGTGCCAAGAAAAAAAGTTAAATATGAAAAGGGTGTTCCTGCTAAATATCTTAAAAATAAAAAAAATAGTAAGTCATCTGTTGCGAGTGAGATTAGAAGAACAGCTAAGGCTTACAAACAGGGTAAATACATAGATTTAAAAGCAGTACAAAAGTCACGTGCTGTTAGAAAGAAAAAATAATGGCTAGAGTTAGTTGGAAATGGGGTGGCAAAACTTATTATGGTACTCTTATACGTGAAACTAAAACACATAAATTTGCTAGAACAAAGAATGGCAAGATAAAAAAAATTAAGAAGTAGTACGTTCTCTTTTAAGAAAACCCATAAGTAGTTCTCTATAAGCTACGCTAGTACCTACACGTTGTCTACCGTCATAAATATCATGGTGATGTTTACACAATATAGCTACATTGTTAATGTCATACTTGCGTGATTTGTTTCCACCCATACCTATACCTTGTATGTGTGCTAGTTCTAACCATTTATTATCTGTACAATATGCCCACTCACAAGCGTAATTAGCCCTTTTAAGAGCTGTTTCTCGCATTTCTGATAGGTTGTCCACTAATATAATCCTACTTCTTCAAACCAAGGATTTCTGTTTGTACCACTATCATATGTAGCTATAGCTTTGTTAATGAATTGTGTAAGCATTTCTACTTTATCTACTGTAAAAGTAAAGGTATCTACTCTATCGTATGTAGTGTCTTTACCATTTTCTTTCCATAACAGTAGTAGTCTTTCTAGTTTTTCATATTCGGTAGTGTAAGCATAAAACTTTTCACCGTCCTCATAATACGTAAGTCTGTGCAATACTATTTTCATACGCAATCCTCTACTTTATGAGCCATGCAATGTACACATGTATCGTCAAAGTTTAATGTAGTTTCGGGAACTTCATTACACTCTATACATCTTGGGTAATCGTATCCTGGAATTGGATAACTCATAATGTTTTACCATAAGTTACACCTAACATAAATGCAACCATTGTTAATATTATTATTTCTATCATATACATTCTCCTATTTCTTCTATTGGAACTAACACACCTTTACTTGCGTTGTCATCACCACCAATAGTTCTGTTATTCCAATGCTTACGAGCAAGTGCTTTCATACGTTCTATTGGTACAATGTAAACTATAACTACTGTTTCATTTTCACGTATCAACATCAAAGCCCAATACTCTGCTTCTGTGACAGCAATACCACTAGGTTTACCACGACACTCATACTCTACAAAATGATTGCCTGTAGTTTCCCATATGTGACGTTCTGATTTTACTTCTATACGTTTACCCTCAAAAAATTCTTTGAGAGTTTCTTCCATTTGTAGACCTTTTGATAAGTCAATGTCAAACTTATTTGTATAGTCTTTATTCTTCTTCTCGTTTTGCATTGTCACGTTCTTCTATTGTTTTATCAAATGAGATAACAAACTCATCTAATAGTTTGTTAACTCTCTCTACGTCAGGTGTTTGCACCTCTAACGTTTTCTTTACTTTAAATCCACCACAAGCATTAGCTAAATTAATAGCCCAATCTTGAAGTTTCTTTGGGTCTGAGAAAATACTCATTCCAACACCTTTCACTACTTGACCAATGGTGCCAACCGTCATTGTAAACTAACCAACTAGCTACTGCAGTTGACACATACGGGTCTGTTCTTTTACTTGTTAATTTTAATTTAGGGGTTAGCCACTCCCAAGTTATATCATTGAATTGCCACAAACCAATATCAACTGTACCGTTTGTGTTTGCACCAACAACATCAGGTCTACCTGAACTTTCGCAGAAAACAACTAACATAGCTTTAAGTATATCTTCAGGTTCAAAGTGTTCTTCTATTGTGGGATACCATTCTATTACGTGTTCAACTTTTACTTGTGTGTCTACACATAATAAATAGTTATCTACTTCTACAGGTGTAAGTGGACTTGATACTGCACAAGCAATTATTAATTCAATCATTCTTCTTCAAATGTGTTTCTATATTTTACACCTTTAGTGTGTAAGCCATAAGCTACACAAAACTCGTCAAGGTCTTTAATATTAAAACACACAAGACCGTCTGATGTGCCGTCAGGTTTGGCGACAAATACAAATGGTCTAGGGTCATTGGGTAAGTTAGCGTCATTTTGTTCTTTAGCTTTAAGATATCTATTCCAAAGGGTCTGTACTTGTTTACCTGCTTTTACTTCTACACGTATGAAAGCGTCTTTCCAACCTTCTTCGTGTACACGCAGGTGGTGTAACTTTGGCTCAGGCATTTGTAACTGTCTTAATGCTTCTAATTGCTTACGTCTGCCTTTCCTTTTGTTACGTGACCCCTGTCTTTTGTAATCTATATCTTTAGCTACCAAAACCCCACTCTTTCGGTAAGTCACTTGAGTTTAACCACCATGATTTACGCCACTTTCCTGTATGCATAGGACATTCATCTCTGTCACGACCTGAACATACAAAGTCAGGACTTCTATCAGACTTCTTATCGTGTCTGTTATCATAAACCATTAGAGAGTTTGAACATGGACATTTTAAGTCTGTTCTTGGCTCTTGGTTGTTTTCAACCTTTTCCACAATACCTCCTAGTAATACGTCAGCTTTTGTAATAAGGTCGTCATCATCATCTACCGAAGCTACCTTGCTTGATAACCCTAAGGTTATTTTAGCTAGGTAATCATCAATTTGTGTGTCTGTCCATAGAGATTTGTCAGGGTATTTCTTTACCTTTGCATAATTATCTGCTAGGTCAAGTGCAAACCTTATAGTTTTATCATCATACCCCTCAAACATCTGTTCAACTGTGTGATTAATAAAATCTACTTTATCATCAGCAGGTTGAGAGGCTTCACTAAAAGGTGCTTCTTCTTCACCTATTTCTTCTATGGGTCTAGGAACAGGTGCAGGTTTCTTGTGTTCTTTCTTTCTCATATCTATCTTTGTGACCACTACATTGTCTGTATCAGGGTCAGCAGTAGATACTAGAGTTGCAGTATGTTCTTCTTCTGAAACATCACTACCCGACCATAGTTCTACACCCAAACCGAAACGCATACATGCTCTTTTGAATGCGTCACTTTCTGCGTCTTTAAGATTGGTGCCGTCATTGAACTTTGGATTATCTAACTTGAACGTATCAATATCTCCAAAGCCGTCATAACTGCCCATATCTTCAATAGTTATTGTGCCTTTAGCACCAACTATTCTGTTCTCACCTTTGTGTAAACCATATACAGGTTCACATGACCATGAGTATTTAACACCACTATCACGTAGTCTTTCTACATAATTAGCGTGTGGAACGTAATCCCCGAACTTTCCTGCAGGAGCTTTTTTAACTAGCTTCTTTGGAAAAGGGGATAGCAATTTAACAGGCTTGTCTGCCATTATTCTTCCTTCCTTTATTCATTTACTTTTATCTGTTCTTAATAAATAAGAACAGTAAAAGAAATGCTATTCTACTTTGTCTAAGCGTAAGACACCACGTTGTAGTTTCTCAAAATGGATTTCACCATTTTTTGTTTTGAATATCAACATTGGCTTGTCGCCTGAGTATTCAATTCCTACTAACTTGTGTCCACTTTTGACATTTATGTTAGCCATATACTATCTATTATAACTATACATCACCTAGTTGTACAAGGTATTCAGCAGTTACTCCGTGACCTGGCTTACAAAATAGTAAGTATTGACACGGTCTACCCATACTTGCCAACTGTTCTAAGGCGTATGTATTGTAACTTTCCGTACTTCCATTAATCCATAGTCGTACATCATTAATATATTGTGTGTTTGGTGTATGAAAATGACCTGCAATAGCGTAATTAAAGTCAGGCATAAGTCCTTGACTAGCTAATGTTTTCCAACCCATTATCTTTTTACCAAATCCATACCATGGAAAGCCACCAAAACCACGTACATTGTCGCCATGCCACAAGAAAAATTTACATTTTTCACCTAAATCAGCAATATCAAACCAATGATTATCGCCTGTAGTGTCAGGTATTGTCCATGTAATACGAGGTTCTTTGTCGTATATCATTTCCATTATCTTTCCTAACATGCGGTCAGCATTACTATCAGGGTGATAGTTTTTACGTGAACGTCCACCTAAGTGTCCGTGATTACCAATAACCCAATGAACTTCTACTTCATTGAAGTTAGCTAGTAATATGTCAAAAAATTGTGTCAATATTCTTGGTGCGTCAACTGTCACTTGGTTGTATAACGAAGCGTCAATTAAATGTTCTTGCCCAGGGAATATAAGTTCTCCCTCAACAATGTCACCTACAGCAAATACTGCACATTTCTTTACGTTGGTTGCTTGTCTTTGTATGTTTGTTAACTCCACAATCTTGTGTGCGTATCGTACAACACGTTCTTCAGCTACTTTCGTATTGTAAGTCGGTGTTACTTTTGCAAGTTGTACATCACTCAATACTGCACATGCAATCTCTGTACCTTTAGCTTTCTTCGTAGGAAGTTTTGGCTTAGGTACTTTACCTGTACGATATGTCGTAATGCTTGTTTTAACTGCGTCATATACTGCGTCAACAAGTGCTTGTGTTTTGTTTTTAGATTTCTCTAATTGTTTGAGTAGCTTTATGTTAGTTTGCTCAAGCTCAAGTATCTTTGTACTCTCTGCTTCAGCTAATAACTTAGCTACATCTTTATTTACCATTCGCAAGACCTCGTAAATATTTTCTCATAGCACTATCGCTTATCTTTATATCAAACTCACGTTCTAATATTTTGACTACACGATAAGGCTTGACTTCATTACCATTTTGTACTCGCTCTGTGACGGCTTTCCAAAACGGCATAGCGTCATCAGTAATTTTGCGTTCTACAAAATTACCAACTGCACCATGCTCGGCTTCCTCTAGTAATTTATCTATATCTACCATAAAATAAGTCTAACAGGAATATAAGACAAATATAGATAAATACAGATAAACGCAAGTAAGGTGTTCATGAAGGGAACAAACCCTCGTAAGTTATAAATATGTTGAAGTTCTTACGAAAGAAAAACAACCCGTGTGTAGCTCTCCTACACCTCTATTCCTCACTCACTTGTTATGCACTACATGCGAAAGGAGAACATGTGTCGGTTGCCCGACATCATAACCTCTTTCATTTTAGTACATTTAATGCTTTTGCGAATTGTTTTACTTCCTTAATGTCTGCAAGGCGTGTAATGTGGTACTTGTTCATAGCGTTTATACAATCTTGTAAACCCTCTTGACTAGCACCCCCAGGTGGTATAACTTTCATGTCACTAACCCATAAACGTTTTGGCTCTTGTCTACCCAACCAATGTAATGCAGGTAAATCAATCATATTACCTCTGCCTGAGTGTCGGTAAAGATAATCTTCGTTAACACGTCTACCATTTCTAGCAATTATACGTAAGTCACCTTGACTACCCAAACCATTGTACATAGCAATAGTCACAGCAGGTATTTCTTGCATAACTTCTAACAAATCCTCACCGTCAAAAGACATACTACCTGAAGCGTCTATGAGTACTGTGCCACCATACACATTAAACTTACGAGAAAATACTTTTTTGTCTACTGTGTATCTGTGTATCTTGTTTGGGTTTGTACCATAATCTTTTGCAATAGTTGAATAACCTGTACGTAATTGATTAGATAGGTTAACTGTACATTGAGGATTGTGTATTGTCATTTCACCCCATTGTGCAGGTTGACCTTTCTTCTTGAAGTTTACAAGTAATTCACGTATGTCTTGCCTGTTACGTCTTTCAAGAGATTTAAGGTCATCAACTGTGCCTACACCTGCTTCTTCGTAAGCGTCCTCACTATCACCATCAAAGTCCTCATCATCAAGCAAGTCTTGTATTTGCTTTTGTTGTTCTTCTGTAAGAAACACCTCATCTTCCTGTGGTCTTTCGTTGTATATACGTAAGATGTCACTCAAATCTTCTGCATACTTTTTAACACGTGCAAAAGATATGTTTTTAGATAAGCTAGATGTGTTTTTACTCATTGTCACAATGCGTTTGTGAAACCATTGTGCTTGGTCTATTACGAACTCCAAGTCAGCTTTACGTTGTGGTGTAAGTGTATTGCTATTGATAGCGTCATACATAGCTGTAAGCGTTGCTTTTAGCTCATGACCTACCTCAATATTACTTGCACCATAGTATGCATTTTGATACAACCTGTATGGAAAATAACTACTAAAACTACTTCTAATAATAAAAGCAGTAGCAAGTGTCCATTTAAGTAATTCAGCTACGCTACCTTTTTCTACGAAGTGACGTGTCTGTGCTTCTACTTCCTCAATACATTTGTGTGGTTCGTCCATTGGGATACCGTGCATTGTAAGTAAATGATTGATACGTATTTCTTCAAGCAAGTGTATTGCTTCTTCCATAACGCCTTGTTTCAATTTACCATAAGAACGTGGTGACCACTTGACATGACCTAACTCATGTCTACGTACCATACGACTATGTTGTAGTCCACATTTGTGACAATCGTCATCAAGTGGAACATACATCTTTCTGTTAGTCATATCTGTACGTGGGTGGTTATCGTCCTCAAATACTTCCCAATCACGTTCACCTGTAACTATTTCAGGAAAGGGTCTGTGTTGCATTATTCCTCTCTTTCTAATTCGCCCATATAAAGTTTTACTTGGCAGTCGTCACCAAACTCTACACCTTCAAATACAACTGTTACTTTTTTACCTGTATCAAGATGTACTGTTTGTGGTTTTTCACCAATGTTAAAGTCTGCGTTAGAAAACGCCTCATTGATTTCTGCTTGTGTAAGTTTGTGTGGTGACGATATAGACCAATGTCTTTCATCTACAGAGCTTTCACCAACGTGATATAAAATATTCATTATTCTACGTTAGATAATTTGATAGCGTCAAGTAATTCTTCACTTCTATCACCGAATACAAGTACACCTGCTGTGTCCATATTCATACCCTGTTCTTCTGTAAGTTTGAAGAACTCCAACCATTTACGAATTGAGATACGTTCATGCTCATCATCTATGGTTGAGGTATCGTTTATCACATCACGCCATTGCTCAGGAAATTTTTCCAATGCAGTTGGGTGAATATTATCTATGTTGATTGCAATAGGAAACCTATCTTTAACTGCTTGTGGCAAACTTTCAGGGTCTGCGTTAGAAGTTGCAATCACTTGAAAACCTTCTGCAGGTCTAACAGTTTCTTTCTCTCTGTTGTTGAGAGTAATACCTGCAATAGATTTGTCATCAAGTATGGCATGTAGAAATGTCATAGCGTCAGGTGAAGCGTGGTCTATCTCGTTGATAACCAATCTACCACCATTACGCCAAGCCTGTATAGCAATACCGTCATGCCATACGAACTGTTGATTTTCTCCTATTTGATAATATCCCATAAGGTCTGCACTTGTGCTTTCCTCTGTTAGTGTAATTTGATACACGTTTGGGTCACCATTTATGTTCAATGGTGCGTTTTCTTTTACAGCTGAGTGTGTCTTACCTGTACCTGGAGGTCCGTATAAGAGTACTCTATCGCTTTTACCTATAACGAGTTGGGTTAACTCCCAACATGTTTGTTTTTTCATATTTGTATTTATCCTTTCGGTACGAACCTGCAGTACAAGTCCACACCATTTGTTTCATTTTTTCTTTGTTTACACTCAAAAGAACCTTTATCTTTCAAATGTGAGATGTTGCGTTGTGTCATTTGTTGTATGTTTTGTACAACACCACTGCTCCATCTCGGTTGTGTGGCGATTACGTACCACGTGTTTGGGTTGTTCAACAATATTTTAACTTTGTCTTGTGACAAAATCTTTGGTTGTCGTCCACCACGTTGCGTTGTAATCGGTGGTTCTTTACGAACCATGCCTTCTGGCAACATACTATCACCTCTCTTTCTTATAGATAGCTTGTAGCACATACATAGTGGGCGAAACTGGAAGTTTTGTATGTTTATATCGCCTTTCCTCGCTTTGTACACGAGTTCCAACCTTTCTTTCAACATTGGTATGTGCTACAAGCTACCTACTTATCCAACCATTTGCTTTCATTTCATTTGTGGAACATAGATAGCTTACGTGAGCTATTGCTAGTCCACGATTTTATTTTGTTTCGTATCTACCCCAAAAGGTATATACTCCACCTACGCAACGTGCTGCGAACTTAAATCCGTCAGCTTCATAGCGTTTGTTGTACTGTTTGGCTCTCGTCCAAAACGTACCATTACTACGTCTAGTACCATTTGGTTTGGTACTTTTAGGCATAACTTCAAGACATACCCACATAAAAGGTGCGTCCATTAATAGTTTATCCCATTTTCGTTCTTCAAAAATGGTTTGTCTACCTGCTCCGAAAGGGTTAGATTTCGGCAACGTAGATAGTTTTGTACCTACTTTTATCTGCATTGTTTTCCTCCAATCATGTCTAAGTAGCTAAGTGTCTACTGCGTAGTACGTATGCACTAACAGGGAGATTAGAAATACACACAATAGACACTTAGCTACACACACCCCCCCTTGTATCGCAGTACAAGGTTTTGGAGAGGGTGTGTAATAGCTTTTACCTGTTGGGTTTTATGCGTTGCCGATAAATCTTTTCGTTGATAACAACATTATCATTATCTGCGAATACTCGTTGCGTTGGTTTATTCGTATCCCCATACGTTATTGTTGTTTTACCAAATGCACGACTAACAGCTATCACGGGAACGCTTTTATGCCCGACAGTTATTAATTCATCTTTTTCGTCAACGTATTTTGCATATCGTGAAACGCCTAGTTTGCAACTCACAACAGCTCCTCTCTATTTATATTTAATCCCCTTAATAAATTAAGGGGTTAAATTATAAGTTTTTCACCCACGTCATAAATTCGTCTGAAAGACCTTGTTCTTTTTCAATACGCCTTTCCATAAAGTATAGCCATATACCGAATATAAGTGCCATAAACATTATTCCACCCATAAATGCAAGTATAAGACCTTGTACACTAAACATTATTTTTTCCCCATATTAGAAAGAACACTTTTTAATGTACTGATTTTTGTGTAAAAATATACTGCATTATCAGTATCATCAAAATCCCACTTGCTAATAGTTCTCATAATGTCATCTACATTATCAACACTATCAAGGTGGTCAAACCACTCGGCATAACCAAAGCTATCTTCTTGATATTTTGCCCACACCTCATCTTCAAGTTCTTTAATTTCTTGTTCAAGTTTTGCTTTTATATCAGGCATTATTCCTCCTCTAATGCTTTCTTCCAATCGTATACTAAAGTTTCGTACTTCCATGTACTAATATCTACAAGTAAAGTACCCCAATCATCTGCGATAATCGGCATATCATTACCTGTTGGTAATTGTTTTTCAAACTTACGCATGTTAAAGTTAAAAACGCTTGGCTCTAACCCATTTTTTATACATGCAACAAGTAATTTAGGGAATACACGTTCAACTTCTTTACGCATATCTACTTCCCAATTAGTATCACCTGTAAAGTTTGTGTAGTGTTGCACTACTTCATTTACAACGTTTTTGATTTCTCTACCACCCCAATGTGTGTAAATTACAGGACTATAATTATATAAATCCCCACCGCTATGGTTTATTACACGTGTAAGGTCACGTTTTTGGTATAACAGAACATTTGCTCTTTCACCCATTTTTTTTCTCACTTTCCGTGTACTTGGAGCATCACATGACACTCCATTGTACACTAATCTATATACAACGACTTCTTGACTTTATCAAGGTCGTATGTACGTTTCTTTTGTTTATGTATCTTTTTTACTTCCTCAAAATACTCACTCCTATAACCAAACGTTTCTTTTGGAAACGTAAAGTCGTAGTGTTTGTGGTATCTTGGGGATTTTTTGTCGTGTAATGTCATAAGTTCCTTTTGCTTGATTGCTTTTTAACTGTTCGATAACCACATGAAAAGCACTGTACCATTACATGTACAGAGCTTTTGACATTGCTATGTATGCCTACACGTGCATAATTGTTTTGTCTACAATTATCGCATAACATGTCATTATCGTTGCCACTTACACGGACACTCATAAAATCCTATTGTTTTCACGTGGGGAAAAACCATATTCTGCTCTAATAAAGTTTATATAAAACATTTCTCTATTTGTGTATGTTGTTCTCATAAAATCTCCAATATAATTATTAATTAATCCCCTTAATAAATTAAGGGGTTAATTAATTACACTCCCACCTCATCTACGTAAAGCCAAAGTTTGAAAGCAATTCTGCTCACAAATTTACTTTTACTTTGATAAAGTAATGCGAGTATTAAGTTTTTAATACGCCAATAAGACAATATTTTTCTCACGTATGCTCCTTTGTTAGTGTCATAGAACCCAACAGCTCCTCGCCATTGTAAATGTCGGTAGCATTTTTGAATACAAGCCACGCATAAATCATATCGTTTTTTACACCCTCGTTAAAGCACTCATAATCGCAATACAACCAACCATTATGTTGATAAAATTGGCTATTTTGTTTTAATGAACCGAAACATTGACTACACACACCAACACTCCCACTCAGGCACACCTGCAAGAGCTTTAGGATTACATTCGTCATGTAAACCTAACGCATAAGCTAACCAAATAATTAGCCTACCTACACGTGTAGTTTCATTACTATATTGTTTTATTCTTTTTATTCATTATATTCCTTTTCTTTAGAACAGATATTTACAGTACGGTATACAGTTAATGTATATCCTACACCCACCATCTCAGGTGGGTGCGAGATAAACACTAAGCGTTTGCTAGAGCCTTTTTCTTTGCCCAAGCCCTCTTACCACGTGCAGACCTAATAGCAGTTAAGCCTTTAGGTGTGATGTGTGTAAGTGTAGCGTCTGCGGACAAAGCCTTGACCATATCACTAGCGTCAGCATAATTTTTTGTCATAGGTGCGACAGTATTAGTTTTATCTAACTCTTTCACATCTGCGACATATGCATTAGACACGAAATACTCCTTAGTTTCAACGTTCTTAACTATGAAATAGTTAGGAAGTATCTCGTTTGCGTCATTTCTTACGTTATACACGACAGTTGTCGGTGTATTAATCAATTTGCTCATTTTTTTCTCCATTTCGTATGTGTGTACACTTGGACACACCCCACATACATATAGGCATGTCCACCTGCACACGCAGGTACACGTTGCTGAAACGTGTTTTAGCTCCACCCTAAAGGGTTCATGCTTTGTTTTTTCAATCAGCATAGGGATTTAATCCCCTTAACAAGTTAAGGGGTTAAATACCCTAAAGTATCTTGTAGTGGCGACAAAACCACGTGCGATACGCATTACCTAACGCGTTGTTAGGCACACGCTCTGCGATATCTTGCAGAAAAAGAAACTTAGCCTCTGCAAGTGTAAGTTTTAATTTCAATCTCGTATTCATTTTTTCCTCCAATAGATAGGTATTTAATCCCCATACTCTGTATGGGGTTAAATATCCTAAACTCCAATCTTTTTGTGTAAATCGCCAAAATCCTTTTTAACTTTAGCTCTATCTTTATCAAACTGATTAAGAATACTTCCTACAAAGTTTTCATAATCTTTAAGACTTGCAAAGTTTATTTCAACATTATTAATGTTGAGAACAAACCTCGTTCCTATATTTGTAATATAGCTTGTGATTTCTAATGTATCTTTAGATACATCTTTTCCAAATAACGATACTCTCATTTTCACTCCAATCTCTCTAGGGGTTTTATACCCCCTACTAAAGTAGGGGTTAAAACCTCCTAACTGTAATACTTTGGGTTGTCAAACTCGCAATAGTTTACAGAAGTTTGATTATTCTGTGGGATAATTTTATCCCCACAAAAATTACATATAGCTTTTGTACAAGTAAAGCCGTCATATCCTTTAAACATCATCATATAAAAGCAAATAGCATTTATCTTACCTGTAAGAAACAACTTAGTTATTTCTATATAATCTTCAGTATCTAGCATTTCTGCTCCTCTCAACACGGATTAATGTATTTAATCCCCTTACTCTGTAAGGGGTTAAATACTATTACCTCTCGGCAATAACCACTACATCTTGTGGTCGGGGTAGACCATACAACATCTAGTGGCTCATTGGGAAACCACAATATCTTGGGGGGTGAAGCTCTCTCTATCTAAATATATACTAAGAGTTTATTACAGTTCAAAAGAAGTTAATACTACTACATATGGTGGTATTTAATTTCATATCCCTATATATAGTAGCACTATATCTAGTATGTAGACACTATCCTTTATTGCTATATATTTATAGTCCTGCACAGGCTTGCACACCTGCACACACACGTCATTAAGACCCACAGGTCTTAATATGCGTACCCCCACCTGTATATATGTAAGTAGTAAAAAATATTCTAGTAAAACATTGTAAAGGTAGTATTTATAAGGTTTGAAGCCCTTTCAGACATAACGGGCTAGTAAGGGAGAGAGAATTATGATTGGAAATTTTGGTTAATCCTTGAGTACTAGGTTTGTGTTACTGCGTTATACTTCTACGTATCCCTAGCTTTCGGCACCCCGATTGCCACTTTACTTGTAACTAATTACTTATTCCCAATGTTTGTAATTTAATGTATGATAACATATAATTATCATTACACAAATCTTTACGAAAAAGATAGGAAAATATGTCTAAAAAGATATGTCACGCTACTAACTGTAGAAAAAGATTGACAGCTAATAAATCAAAGTACTGTTCTACTAAATGCCAACAGCGTCAGTATATGAAAGAATACAGACATAATAAAAAACAAGAAAAGCCTATAAATTCAGAATACGCAGCTACTACACCTATGAAAGGTAAGTATTATCAAGAGTATGTAGATAGTGGTTTAGCAGACAAAGTAATGAATAGTGAGTTAACTGCTACTAAGGCAGCAGAAGTTATTGGGTGTCCAATAGCAACTATATCTAAAATGAATGCTGCTTATCAGATAGACCTACAAAATAAACTAGATGCAGAAGATTGGGAAGTATCAAAAGATGCACAGAATGCATTAAAAAACTTTTCTGCTTTTCGTAATAACTATTTTGCAACAGAAACAGGAGAGAAATACGAAACAGCAAACTTTCATGAAAATTGGATAAATAACATTATTCACTCTATAGATAACGGTGAGGAGTTATTAATACTATCACCACCTAGACACGGCAAAACAGAACTGCTAATACACTTTGCTGTATATCAAATATGTAAAAATCCTAATGTAAGGATTATGTGGGTTGGTGGTAACGAAGATATTGCAAAGAATGCTGTATCTGCAGTACTTGACCAACTAGAAAGCAACGAAAGATTACAAGAAGATTTTTGTGAACCTGGAAAGAATTTTAAACCTGATAATCGTTCAGGTAAGATGTGGGCATCAAATCAATTTACTGTAGGCACTAGAACAGTTCCTGGTATTAAATCACCAACTATGGTTGCTGTAGGTAAAGGTGGAAAGATACTTTCAAGAGATTGCGATATTATTATTGCTGACGACATTGAGGACCATCAAACTACTATGCAACCTGGTGCAAGAGAAAATACAAGACAATGGTGGACTACAACATTATCTAGTCGTAAAGAAGAACATACTGCTGTAGTAGTAATTGGGTCAAGACAGCACCCTGATGACTTGTATCATCATTTACTTAATAACGATAACTACACATCTATAGTAGAAACTGCACACGATTTAGAATGCGAACTACCTGAAGTATCACACGAAGAACATAAAGATTGTATGTTGTGGGGAAGTAAACGTACACACAAATGGTTAATGTCAAGAATGAAAGCTGCAGAAACTACAGGTGGTAGACAGATATTTGAAATGGTTTATTTTAATCAAGCGTATGTACAAGGCACACAAATATTTAGTCCTGATGCTGTAGATAGTTGTAAACGTACTGATTTAGTTGTAGGACAAATGCCTAAACAATTACAACTTGTTGCAGGACTTGACCCTTCTGCTAGTGGTTATCAAGCTGCAGTTTTGTGGGGTATAGATACTTGGAACTCAGAACTTTATTGTATAGATATAGATAATCAACAAGGTGGTGGCGTTAGAGCTGCTGCACAAATAATTAGTGATTGGTTTCACAAATATGATTTAGGACATTGGATAATAGAAGAAAACGGATTTCAAACTGCTATTAGACAAGATAACAATATAAAAGAATTTGTACTAAGAACAGGTATATTATTACAAGGACATCTAACAGGCAAAAACAAGCACGACCCACTATATGGTGTAGGTGCAATGGCAGAATTGTTTGAGGCAAATAAAATTCATTTACCTTATGGCAATTCAGAAAGTCAAGCTAAAATAGATAGTTATAAAAGACAGTTAGTGTACTTTGATGGTAAACCTGTTTCTAGTAGGAACAAACATAAAACCGATATAGTTATGGCTAGTTGGTTTCCAATGAAAGTATTTAGACGTGTTCAAAAAGAACACTTAGCAGAGGTAGGAATGGAATACAATCCAAGTTTTAGTGGTTATAATATAACAGAGATGAATGACGCACCATGGCAATAGATTTAAACAGAAAATCAGCACAAGAAGTTATTGACGCAGCACAAGAATTAGTTGCAGGTACTCCTAGTGATACAAGACAAATAAACAAATATAGAATTAAAGCAATATTAAATGGTGGTGCTGATGGAATACGTGCATTATTAGGTAATCAAATGGATACTGCAGATGCAGATTTATTACCTGCACCAAACCTTTTGCAATCAGGTATAGATAGACTTGCACAAAAAATATCAGGTGTACCACAAGTACGTGTTGATGTTATGAACAATAACGATAGTGAACGTTCAAGATTAAGAGCAGAAAGACTAGAACGTATTGTTACATCTTATGATGAGAAACAAAGACTTAATTTACAACTAGCACAAGCTGCAAGATGGCTACCTGGTTATGGATACTGTGCTTGGGTTATAACAAGTAAAATGGACAAGAATGGTTTTATTTATCCTTGTGCGGAACTACGTGACCCATATGATACGTTTCCTGGTAACTTTGGTCCTGACCAACAACCACAAGAATTAGCAGTACTTAGAAGCGTACCTAGATGGAAACTAGCACAAATATATCCTGAGTATAAAAATGTAATTCTTAAACCTAACGAAAAGAAAAAAACAGGAGCTGTAGGAAATGCAAGTACATCTCTTATTGGTTATGAAAAAGGTAATGTACAAAAATCCGATTGGGAAGATAATACAGGTCAGGGTGTAGATATAATTGAGTATTACGATATTACAGGTACATACATTGTATATCCTGAAACAAAACAACTTTTTGACTACATACCTAACCCATTAAGTACAGTTCCGTTTGTATTTATGAAACGATTTAGTTTTGATGAACTTAAAGGTCAGTATGACCACACTATAGGTCTTATGGCTATGATGGCAAAAATAAATATTATGTCAGCTATAGCTATGGAAGATGCTGTATTTACAGAAACAAATATTTCAGGTGAGCTAGAAAGCGGACAATACCGTAAAGGTAGATTTGCTGTTAACTACTTAGCTCCAGGTACACAAGTTTCTAAACCTGCCAACAACATACCATATCAGTTGTTTCAACAAGTAGACAGGTTGGAAAGGCAACTTAGACTTGTGGGTGGTTATCCTGTAACAGATGATGCCCAATCACCTGCAAGTGTTGCAACAGGAGCAGGACTAGCAGAATTAAACTCATCTATGTCATTGATGATTAATGAATATAGAGAGATTATAAAAGTTGGCGTTTCTGAAATGGATAACAAAAGATTAGAGCTTGATGAAATAATTACATTAGAAACAGGCATAGAAAGCAAACCTATGGCAGGTTACTTTAATGGAACATCATTTTCTGAAAACTATAAGCCACTTACTGATATTGGTGGTGACCATAAAACAAGACGTATATATGGTGTTATGGCAGGATTTGATGAGCCACAAAAAATTGTTACAGGTTTACAACTTTTACAAGCAGGTGTTATTGATGTTGAAACATTACAAGATAACATTGATGGATTAGAAAACATAGCAAAAGTACAAGAACGTATACGTAAAAATAAAGCAGAAACTGTTTTGTTTGAAAGTGTATTGTCTAGGTCAGCACAAGGTGATGCTGCTGCAACTATGGCAGTAATTGCTATTTACGATAATCCAAATGCTATGACAGATGTATTAAAACAATTTTATACACCTGAAGAACCACAGCTTAGTCCTGAACAAATGACAATGATACAACAACAACAAATGGCACAAGCTGCACCTCAACAACCACCATCAATTCAAGAAGCATTTGGACTTGTATAATGCCGTACTCAGAAGATTTTATAGACAACGAGTTTTGGAGTTTAGTAACTGAAGAATATGGTGATGTAAGTGTTGTGGACTTTAATCAAGCATTTGAAATAATACAACCTTACCCAAATATATTTATTGTAATAATGGAGGATAATGGCAAAGAAACGTTCTAGGGGTGGCTATAGACAACCTAACAAACCTGCTGCTGTAAGTGGTCCAGGTGCATTGTCTGCTAGAACAGACGGTGGTGCAGGAAGTTCTACACAACCTATAAGAAGAATACCAGGACAACAGTATGGAGAAGGTAAAGCATTAGTTGAACAACAACAAGCTGCACCTTTACCAAGTGTTGCACAACCTGGTACAACAGGTAGAGGAGTAGATGTATTTGCTCCAACTGAAAGACCACAAGAACCTATTACTGAAGGTGCTATGTTGGGTGCAGGTGGACCTCCAAGACAAGCTATAGATGAAGATGCAAATATGTTGTTAGCTGCAATGTATCAAATATATCCAAGCTCAATAATATCGGAGATGATTAATCAAGGGAGTGAATAATGTATTTCATGGACCCTGTTTATGAGGAAGATTTAGTCAAACAAAACGAAGCTAGAGAAAGAAAGTTTCAAAATTTAAAATCTAACATCACTTCTGATGTTGCAGAACGTATGATTGCAATTACTAAGAAGTATCCTGGTATGCCACAAAGTTTAAGTTTATCTGCAGCTATGGCAGGTGCTAACCCTGAAGGTAAAGCTCTTGAAGATATAGCAGATAAGTATGCAGTTAATCAAGCTGAGTATGGTAAAACAGCATGGGAAATTGCTTCTACTGATGCTAATGGTGAATATTTATATCCTGAACATCAAGATATGACTTTAAATATAGGTAAAGCACTAAAAGGTGATGCAGAGCTAGGTATATGGGCAATGTTAGGTTTAATGAGTATGGGTGAAACATTAAGTATGTTAAATAGACAAGCTAAATATGTAAATGATTTACGATTTTACGATAAATGGTTACAAGAAGGATACACACCTGAAGAAGCACAATCTAATTTACAAATGTTTGTATCTAATACAGAAGTACCTGATATTGGCAAAGATAAAAATATGTGGGGTGAGTTACGTTCTTATGTAAACATGTGGAAAGAAGCAGGAGATTTAGCAGGTAAAACTGCATTTACAGTTGCTTTCAGAGAAGCTCTTGCAGGTAATCCTGTAAATTATCAAAGAGAAGGTAGAAAGTTTTTATTTGAAAGTATATTAGCTGAAGATGATGCTCGTTATCACAGACTTGTTGATATGGGTTTTTCTCCTGAAGAAGCTAAAAAAATATTTTATGAAAATATAGGTACTCCAATTCAAGCTAATGAAGCACTAGGTATAAACGAATATACGTCATTAACAGACCCAAGTAAAATTATGTTTTTTGAAGGACGTAAATCTGATTATGCACCAGGTAATAATATAAATGAGTTTTTAAGCATTTCTAATTGGTGGAGAAATAAACGTGGTTTAGATACAGGAGTATTACAACCTTATAGTCCTGGTAGAGCAATAACTTATAATGTAATTCCTAGTGGTACTACACAAGCAAATGTAATGTCAGGACTTATTGATGGTGCAGCTAGATTTATTTATGATATACCACTAGCAAAAGGTTTAGGTGCATTAAGTAAATTAGGTAAAGGTGCTGTTACTGTAGATAAATTATTAGATGCTAGAAATGCTGCAAAAGTAGATGATTACCTAACTATGTTTAATAAAAACATAGATGAAATAGCAGAAACTGTAGACCCATTTACAGATAAAACATTTAAAGTATCAGGTAAAAATGGTCAATTAATTAGAACACTTACACCTGAAAAAGCTGCAGATATGAGAGCAGGACGTAAGTTATACAAACAAGCAGGTGTAATTAGTGGTACTAGAAAGTCATTATTTAGAAATACATCACGTGATTTAATGAACTCACCATTTGGTAGAAATGTAACACGTGCATTAACAGAAGAAAANAATGCAGCAAAAATTATGACTACACCTGGTTTGTCAAACTTAAATTATCAAGTTGCAAAACGTATTGCTGATGCAGATAATTATTTAGATGTAAGAACAATATTAGATGAATTGTTTGATACAGGAGTTATAAATCAAGTACCTGGTAAACAATCAGGTATTACAAATGCAGTATTAAGACAATCAGCACTTACAGGAAAACAACTTTCACAAAGTAGCAATCTTGTGAAACAAGCTGCAGGAAAAGCATTAACAACTATTGGTAAAGAAGATGCTGCTTTTAGAAGTGCGGGTTCTTATATTGCAGGTGGTGCTAAAAGATTAGTTAATGTATTAAAAAAACAACCTACTGAAGGTGATGCTTTTGCAGAACTTATGGGATTTAGTGCTAACTTACGTAGCGGATANAAACCATATTTTAATAAATTACTTAGTTACACACCTGACCAAGGTTTGTCTTTTACAAATAGAGATGATGCAGTAAGAAATTTAATTGCACATATGCAAGTTACAGGTTGGTCATTTGATGCAATGAAACCATATGTAGATGAACTTATGGATATTGCTGATGGTGATTTTGAAGCAATACAAAAATTTGCATATCAACAAATACTAAGAGATGAATTTATTATGCAACAATCAGGTAAATCTATTGCTACTACAAAAATTGCCAAAAAAATATTTGAAAGTAATGCAGATATTAGAAAATATTTTATTGATAGTTTAACAGGAGATAGTATGCCATTTGTTGGTGATGTTGTAGAAACTATTGTAGAACGTGGACCTAATGGAGAAAAAATAGAAATGGTAGTTCCATCTTTGCATTTATTATCAGAAGCTGCAGATTTATATGCACCGTTAACTGATTACAGATTAATTAATCGTGCATTAGGAGATGTGTTTACAACTTATGGTGATGAATTTGAAGGTGGATTAATGGACAACTTAAAACATACAGGTAAAAATGTAATTCAATTATTACGTGGTGATACTAATTATAAAGGTCTTATACCTTCTAAAAATTTAACTGATGACGCTTATACATTAACTCTTGATTATATGACACGTAATGTATTTAAACCTTTAGTGCTTCTTAGAGGTGCTTGGTTTGTAAGAGTGTTCTTAGAAGAAAGTTTACGTATGGCAGCAGCAGGTATAGACAGTATGTTTACACACCCTGCAGATTATATGATTTGGGCAAGGTCACATGGTCATAGTGCAACTATAAAAGGAAAAACTATAATACCTGCAGGAGGTGTAGATAGTGGAAAAATTAGAGAAAGTATTGAATTTGCAGAAATAAACAATAGTAATTGGTCTGCAGGTGCATTAAAAGGTAGACCTACTAGAGGAAGCAAACGTGGTAGAGATTTTATTGAATTAAAAAGAACAGATGAAAATTATGTTGATGGTGTAGCTTTTGAATTAATACAATTACGTAATGACCCTGTTGCTAGATATTTAGCTGAAAATGGTTTTAACGACACATCAAAAGCATGGTTTAGAAGTGCTGCAGCAAAACCTATTAGANAAGAATTAGCAAGAATGGGTGGTAAAAGGTATCAAGGTTTGTTAACAAACACAGATGATATGGACGCATACCTTGCATCAGTAGAAGCACGTATAAGAATTAAAACAGGAGAAAAATTAGTAGAAGGTAAAAATTATATTGCAGGTGATAAATATAGTTACAAGTTTGGTACTTATGGTGGTAATCAAGAATTACGTGATGCTATATGGACAGGTAAATTAAATGTACGTGGTAAAAATATAGATTTTATTCCTGATGTTTCTAAAGAATATGGAGAAACACATCTTAAAAATATTTATAAAGGTTTGAAATCTTTAATAGATGATGGTCAAGAATTTGGTTTAGTTAAATATTACAAACCACAAAGTTTAAATTCTAACGGTAAACTTGCTAATTTAGAACAATGGTTGGATAGTAAAGTAGATATTGCTTTTAAACATTTAATGACAAAACCAAACAGTTATCTTTCTAGGTCTGTTGTATTTAAACAATATAGATGGCAATGGGTAAGTGATAACTTTGGAAGTATGTCTGATGATGTACAAAAACAATTTATTAAAGAAGCTAAAGAAGCAAAAATACCTAAAAAAGTTATTGAAGAAATACAAGGACAAGCAGGTATTACTGCTGCACAAAAAATAGATAGTTATGATTTAGCTAATACACAATCTAAAGCATATGGATTATCTGCAACAAAAGCATTGTTATATGATGCATCTAAAAAACATTTAATATCTGACATAACTAGAAACATATTTCCATTCCCTGAAGTGTGGTTTGAACTTGCACAAACTTGGAGTAAGTTACTTATAGCCAATCCTTATAGAGCAAGACAAGCACAGTTATTTGTAACAGGTGCTAGAGGTTCTAATGCTAATAGTTATGTAGGAGAAGGGTTTTTTGCACCTGACCCTAGTGGTTCAGGCTCAGAAATGTTTGTATATCCAGGTTCAGATTTCTTAACTAAATCTATATTTGGTGAACAATCTGATGTACGTGTTGCACCTAAAGGTTTTGTACAAGGTATTAACTTATTAGGACAAGGATTTATACCTGCACCATTGCCTTATGTAGGCGTACTTGCAGATAAAGTATTGCCAAGATATGGTCTTGGAAACGAAATGCGTGGATTATTGTATGGAGAGTTTGGACCTCCAAGAGCTAAAGATATTGTGCCTTTTCCTGCTTGGTTGCAAAAAGTACTTGCTGCTGCAGGTGCAGGTGATGAAGCAACACAGTTACGTGCATCTACAACTATTGATATTTATAAATATGGTAAAGCTGTAGGTAGAGATAAAGCGTTACTAGAACAAGGTAGGTTACAAAAAGATATTGATAAAGGATTAACTGAAGATGAAGCATATCTTGCATATTGTAAAAGAGCTGCAAGTAAATTGTATTTATACAGAGGTATATCACAATTCTTTCTGCCTACAGGTTGGACACCTAGATACTATATAGAGGATAAAAATGGTAAATGGTGGGGTACACAAGTATTAGCAAATGAATATACAAAACTTGTAGATGAAAACGATAACGATAATATAGCTGCATTTAATGAATTTGTTGCTACATATGGTATAGAACACGGTTGGTTAACTGCACCTAAAACACAATCTAAAGTAGGTAGACAATCATTTACTGATAGAGTTATGGAGTTTCAAGCAGAACATAAAGAAGTGTTTGATAACTTAGAAGTATCAGGATATTACGTAATACCTGATAGTCCATATGATGAAAGAAATTATGCAAATATGTATGATGCATTTAATAAAGGTGATATAGAAACATTAGACCCTGAACAGTTTCAAAGACAAGTTAATGATACTTTGGGTTACTTTAGATATACAGCATTTAAAGAACAAGTAGAAGCTACAGACGCAACAAGTAAAGAAAAAACTGTATTACTTAGGGTATATAGAAATTACTTAATAAATGAATTACCAGGATTTCAACGTGATTATGGAATAGTTAATCCTGTTAAAGCTAAATTAGTTTTAGAAGAAATGCAAAAGAAATGGTTATCAAATGATACAATAATGAGTACAGAAAGTGGTAAAGCATTTGCTGACTTTAATCCTGTATGGGAAGAAGCAGGTAGAATATCTGCTGAATTATCAGGAGGTAATTTAGGTAATCCTGAATGGTGGTTATCAAGTACAGATACACGAGCAAAAGCATTAAGACTAGGAGTTGCACAGATTGCAAAGCAAATTATTGCAGAGTATCCTGACTTTAAGTATGTTTGGATTGGTGTATATAGTAGATTATTTAGAGATGACACAGAGGTAATGAGTATATTTAATGGATAAAATTAACGAATTATTGCAAGAAAACTTTGGTATTACAGTAGACCAAATGGATAGTGCTGAGGCTAGACAAGCTCTTGGTAGTTATTACGACAGAATACAAGCAGCTATTATTTCAGAGGACCCAACTCAAGTTGAATTTGTTATTGAAGAAATAAAAATACAAACAGGAACTGCAGGTGGTGCAGGTCTTGTTAATGAAACTGAAGTACAAGATATGATAAATGAAGGTATTAATCAAGCACTTAGTCAATACAATATTGATGCAAGTCAATTTTTTGCTGAAGAACGTGGTTATTACGTACTTGATGAAGAAGGTAATTTAAAACAAATAAAAGTACCTAGTGCATTTCCTGAAGGTTTTGCATCATTATATAACATAACTTTACAACCTGAATTAGTTGGATTATTACAAAAAGATTTAATTAGAGCAGGTGTTGTTAAACCTGATTACTTTGATGACGAAGATGAGTTTGGTCAAAAAACAGCTAATGCTTTATCTGTTGTATTGGAATATGCAGATGCAAATATATTTATAGATAAAAACTCTGAACAAGGTCAAAAACTAATACAANANTNTGGTNATGGTCATTATGGNTNTACNCAAAAACAAAGTGATGATGTTATATTTGCTAGAGCTGTACTTGACTTAGCTATACAAAAACTAGGTGAT
>FUFK010038504.1_pt1 | contig 44790 bp, 40 predicted proteins | sample 1021851 | NCBI WGS metagenome assembly FUFK01 (sample SAMEA51879418, study PRJEB19060) | metagenome
TCTCTGAGGTTTGAAGCCGTGATAGGAGCAAGCAAAACCTGCCAGCGAACCGCCCGAAGAAAATACCCGATGCAAATTATTACAACCGAAAGGGTTATATAAAAAGCATCGGCTCGCGAGAGGCTTTCCCTGACCAGTTTCCAATCCAGATTGCGGCCGAAAAACCACAGTAAAAATAACGCAAATAAAAGCAGAATAATGAACTTAACGTGCTTTCGCAATTTCTTTGGATTCCTTGAAATATTGAAATATCGGATTATGCGGCCAATTGGCCAAACGGCAGGCCGCCAATTTATTGCACCCGCAAATATTTGAAGATACTTTATTTTTTTATATTTCGCCATTTGCGGAACAGACCCATGGGGACTAACAATATTTACAGGAACATTTCCCGTCCGAATGTCGTAAACTGTGTTTGACAAGGCAGCCGTTTTGCTTTGTCGCCGATGAGGCGGGCTTTTCGGGCAGATCGATTTTCTGGAGACTGGCAGCTTGGAAGCATTTAAGGCGACGACTGCGGATATTGACGGACAGGAATTGGTCCGGCGGGCACGGCTCGGCGATGGCCTGGCCTGGGAAGAGATTGTTACGCTCTTTTCAAGGCGTGTTTTTAACCTTGCTTACAGGTTTACGGCCAACGTCGAGGCAGCTGAAGATCTTACACAGGAAGTTTTTATCCGGATCTATCGAACCCTGGATCAATACGACCCGAAACAGGGTGATCTGCCAAACTGGCTGATGCGTTTGGCCCGGAATTTGATAATTGATGATTATCGCCACCGGCAAAGGAATCCGCAAAATTCCGCAGCCGAAGCCGTTGAAGATCATCAATTTCACTTGAAAGCCGTCGGCGGCTCGGCACAAAAAGAACTTGAACGGCGTGAATTGGCCGCAAGGATTCAGGAAGGCATAGAAAAATTGCCGCCCGATTTGAAAACCTGTGTGATTCTCAGGGACATTGAGGAACTCAGCTATCAGGAGATAGTTGACCTTCTAAAGATTCCCGAAGGAACGGTTAAATCACGGATAAATCGCGGGCGTATCGAATTAGCAAAGATTTTGCGGAGAATGAGAGTGGTCTCCTTTTGATGGTTTTGGCAAAGTGTAAATTCAATGCCGTCATATATTTACCGGCCGGCTCCCGTTAGAGCCGATTTTCAAGCGATCAAGGGGTTGGGTATCTTTTATGGACACGGCTAACGGAAAAATTATTGATTGCACTGGTTTTGAGGATTTGCTTTCCGATTATCTGGAGCGCACCCTTGATGGCCCGACGCATACGGCAATGGCCGCGCATGCACTGCAATGTCCGATTTGCCATGAATTGTTAAACGACGTTAAATCCACGCTTAGCGTTTGCCGCCAAATGAATGAAGCCGAAGCCGGCCTCACAATGCTGGAGGCACGAATTCTGGCAAAGACTGTCCCGGATTCTACGATTCGCTGCGCTGAATTTGAGGAATATCTGACCGATTATCTGGATGGTTTTCTTCCGGCCCCGGTCTTTCACCGTTGGGAAAGGCATGCTGCCGTATGTCCTGAATGCTCGGATTTACCGGGACTGGTCGTGCGTTCGCTTGCCGCTTTGGTAAATTACAAAACTGATGAACTTCCGGTTCCCGAATCGCTGCATTCCAGAATTCTTGCAAGCACAATAGGAACCGCGATAGCCGGCGATATTCGTCCGTCGCTCGCCGCACGTCTTGCCGAATTGGTACGCGGTTTTCGTTTTCCCGTTTCAGTGCCGCAGCTTGCTCCCGTCGCCTTGATGATAATGATTGCATTTCTGGTATTTAGTCAGGCAGTATCGGCAGACGGCTCTCTGACCGACGTTTATTCCAAGAGCTTCAGGCTTGCGGAAGAATCCTATCGTCAAGGTGCCGAGGTTTTAGGTGAAGCAACCGGTCGTGGAAAAACAACGCCTCAGGCGGCGGAAACAGACGAAAAGTAAAAAACGATGAATTGCGCGTTTCACACACATAATCCGGCGGTAGTCCAATGCAACGGCTGCGGTAAGCCGCTCTGTCCGGCGTGCGATCATCGGATCAAAGGCTTTCCCTATTGTCAGGATTGCATCGTTGCCGGAATTGACCTGCTCCGCCAGCAGAATCGCTCAAGTTACGAACCATTCGTAAGAAAAAGGACTTCGCCTTTTATCGCGATGCTGCTTTCCCTGATTTGTCCGGGACTCGGCGCCGCCTATAATGGCCAAACCGTTAAGGCTTTGGTCTATTTCGCCGTTTTTATCGGATTGTTTCAGATGGCAATCCTTACCGGTGGAACAATGCTTTTCGTCCTGGCATTTTTCGGTATGTGGCTTTTTTCGGCCCTGGATGCCTGGCGGACAGCCCAAATGATTCGTGCAGGCGTTACGCCGGACGTTGCGGAAGATATTCTTGTCAAACGTTTTTCAGGTAATCCGAAACTTTGGGGCATTGTCCTGGCAGTCCTCGGAATTGCGTTTCTGCTGCAGAATCTGTTCAATCTTCGCGGGCTGATGCGTGGCTTGATGCCGGCAATGCTTATTGGGCTTGGGATTTATATTCTTCGTGATTATATTTTCCGGCCGCGTAAAAATGACGATAAATGGGACGATTTCGATAGTGCAAGGCCGATGCCGTTTTTCTCAACCGGAGAACACAAAGGCAGCAACTCCGAAAGCTCTCGGCATTCCCGATACCGAAGCGGTTACGGCCGATAGACTCAAAAGGGGAAAATAATTGTATGTCAATGCTTTATGCAGCCGGAAAATGGGGCAGTATTCTTGTGCTGATTGCCCTGCTGATTACATTAGTCAAGCAGCTGATTGCCTTTGTCGGATTCATTACGGGTGCCATTAAGCTGCTGATTATTCTGGCATTTGTGGCTCTGATAATATTTGTCGGCTATCTTGTCCTGAAGAATTACACCAATAACCGAAGACGCGGCGAAAGCTGAAAAGTAAGGCAGTTTTTTACCGCCGCGCCAAGTTTCGGCGGAAAATTCTCATTTTGTGCATTTGCCATTCTTTTTGCTTTTCGATAGTATAACCAATTGTTGTTTTGAATTGGCCCTAACCGCGGGTCTTTGCCCACTTTAGCGGTTAAAAGTTTTTCAAAGGTCAGGGTCCGGTTTCGCGTTAGTCGCTCGCGGCTATCCTTAGCGTGATTCCGTGTGCGGGGACGATGGATTCTCCGTACGAAATCATACTCGAAGGAGCTTTAAAGCATAATGACGAACAACGGCAAGCCGTTTGTTTTCCTCATCAGAAAATCATCAGAAGACCGGATCTTTATTCGGCGGATTTGTATCGGTCGCGGTGTGGTTCAAAACGCACTGTTGACCGTTACCTTCTTATTCCTTACCTCGCTGCTTGGGGGCGGCATCTACGGAATTGTGACTGCCGCTTATTCATTGGATGATTCCGAAATCCACACGGGCAATCAAACCATTGCCGCAATGCAGCCGAAAATTGCCCCTTCCGATGCTGCCGTCAACTCGGGCGGGCCGGTTTATAACGATCAATCGGTTACAATCACGGCTGAAGAAGAGAAACTTCAACAAAGCATTCTCAATTCCCTGGCACCCGACTCTTTGCCAAATATCTGGGCACGCGAGGGAAAGATTAACAACGAATTCGGTTTTCGCCGTAACCCTTTCGGCGGCCGCACTTATGAATTCCATGCCGGTATGGATATCGGAGGCGACCGCGGCGACCCCGTAATCGCTCCCGGAGCCGGACGGGTAATCGAGGCCGGTTGGAAAGGCGGTTATGGGAACATGATTGAAATCGACCACGGCAACGGTGTAACCACACGTTACGGACACCTCTCAAAAATCGAGGTCGAAGTAGGCGATATAGTAACACGCGGCCAGATAATAGGGCTCGTAGGCTCAACAGGTCGCTCAACCGGTCCGCATCTCCACTATGAACTTCGTATCAATGACCGTCCGATAAATCCCAGGGTCCTGCTGCCACCCGAACCAAAGGAAATAGAATCTGAAAAATAAATATCGTAAAAAACGAGTCTTCCGAGGGCTCGTTTTTTTTCATCAAATGTTTGCCATTTTGGCGTTTGGCTCACCGAGCGGCTATAATCGCGGTACGGTAAGCCGTTGAATAATCTGAGGTTGGAAAATTTGCCAATATGAAATCCCTGAAAATTACTGCAACATCCTGCTTTTTGGTTTTGAGCATTTTCATTTCATCCGCCGTGATGGTATCCGGCCGCTTTGATGAGGGAATGTTTATGCCGGACAAGATCTCATCTCTACCCTTGAAACAACGTGGCCTGAAAATAGAGCCATCTCAAATCTACAATCCGAATGGAGTTGGCCTGACGGACGCCGTTATCCGCCTGAGCATCGGCTGCACCGCGGAGTTTGTATCTCCTGAAGGGCTTATTTTGACAAATCATCATTGCGGTTTTGACGCCCTGGTTTCTGCTTCTACACCTTCAAATGACCTTGTTGAAAATGGATTCCGTACCGACAGCCGGGCAGGAGAAATTCCGGCAAAGGGTTATTCGATCTTTATCACTGAACGCGAAGAGGACGTTACCGCCAAAATACTCGGCGGCACGCAGAATCTTACCGGTGAAGCACTTACAGCCGCAATCAGGCAAAATATCGAAAACCTGACCAAAGAGGAGCAGGCAAAGGCTCCGAAAGGTTCTTTAGTCCGGATTCAGGCCCTGAACAACGGCTATTACTATTATCTTTTTCAGACGCGCCAGATCAGTGATATCCGGGTTGTTTACGCTCCGCCGCGAAACATCGGCATATTTGGCGGAGATCCGGATAATTTCGAATGGACACGCCACACCGGTGATTTCACGTTCCTTCGTGCTTACGTTGCGCCGGATGGCTCATCAGCGGAATATTCACCGCAAAACGTCCCTTACAAACCGAAGAAATATCTGACGATAAATATTGGCGGTTTGAAAGAAAACGATTTTATTTTCGTACTCGGCTATCCCGGAAACACAACCCGATATCGCGAATCACAGTCAATTAAATATGCCCGCGATGATAATTTCCCTTTTCTTGCCGCCTGGCTTCGGGCACGCAGCGATGCTCTAAAGCAGATTGGCGCGGAAGATGAGGAAAAACGCATCAAATTCCAGTCAGACATTGCAAGTTTTGACAATGCATTCAAGGTCTATGACGGCGGAGCATTGCGGTTGCGTAAGTCAAAAGTAGTCGAACAGCGCGAGGCTGAAGAAGCCAGATTTGCGGCATGGGTAAATGCCGATGCAACCCGTAAGCAAAAATACGGCACATTGCTTTCAGATTTGAGTGCCCTTTATGCGGAAACTTTCAAATCACCGAAACTGGATATCCTTGTTCGCAGGATGCCGGATGCGACCATGCCGGTCTTTCGTGCCATCTATCAGGCCGTAGCTGAATCAAAAATGCTTGACGATGCGGCCCGGAAGGCGAAAGCCGAAGAAATCCGTGCGGCTTTGGCCAATCGCGAACCCGTTTATGAATACGAGATGATTCGGTTTTTTCTGCGGGAATTCGACAAGTTGCCGGCTGATCAGAAATTTGACGGAGCCGAAAATCTTTTCGGTAAGCTGAAAGGTAAGGCAAGGCGCGATGCGGAAGACGAATTTGCCCGCAATATCGCAATGGGAAATTACTGGAATGCTGATACAATTGCCGCTCTCTATGGTCCACAAACGTTGGAATTCAGGCCGGAACGCGACAATGTCCGGGCATTTGCCGCCGCTTTGAAATCCGCAAAGGACCTGGCCAATAAACGTGCTTCCGAATTTGCATCCAAAATAGACCATCTGCGACTTCTTTATTTGAAAGGCATGTCGGAAATGCGCGGCATTACGCCTTATCCCGACGCAAATTCTACATTGCGATTCTCTTTCGGCAACGTCAAAGGCTATAGTCCGCGCGAGGCCGAATACCGCTCTCCTTTTACAACTATGAAAGGAATGCTGGAAAAAGATACCGGCATCGAACCTTTCGATATGCCTCAGAAACTTAAGGATTTACAGGCAGCACGTGATTTCGGCCGATATGGTGAGGGAGATTCGGTGGTTGTTAATTTCCTGGCAACAGCCGACATAATCGGAGGTAACAGCGGCAGCCCTGTCCTGAATGGCTATGGCGAACAGGTCGGGCTTGTGTTTGATGGTAATTACGAAGGTCTCGGCAACGATTTCTACTACGATCCCGATAAAAATAGAACGATTGCGGTAGATATTCGTTTCGTACTTTTCGTTACCGAAAAATTCGGCAATGCGGGCTGGATAATTAATGAAATGACAATCTCTGGCGGCGCCAAAAAACGCTCTGCGGCTGCTTCTCAGTAAGCCAGCTTGATTGAATTCATATACTTCAGGATTACGCGTTGTCTTCGGATAACGCGTTTTCTGTTTTTTGCCGGATTGAAGACATTGAGCGGACTCGGAATCATGGCGGCGAGAAATGCGGCCTCTTCGCGTGTCAGATCGGAAGCGGATTTTTTGAAATAGGTGCGTGCGGCGGCTTCGGCACCATAAATCCCGTCGCCCCATTCGATTACATTGAGGTAAATTTCCAGAATCCGCTTTTTTGAAAGCTGGCGTTCGAGAAAGTATGTGTAAACCGCTTCACGGCCTTTTCTGATAAAACTGCGCTCTTCGGAAAGATAAAGATTCTTGACCAGTTGCTGCGAAATGGTTGAAGCGCCGCGTTTGAAACTCGGCATCGGCGGTATCCAGTCATTAGGGTCATAATCGCCTTCGGCCTTTGCTTCCCTTTCACCTTCCTTTACCGCTTCGTCCCAGGCTTTTTCTATCGCCTCCCAGTCAAATCCGTTATGCTCGAAAAATCTTGAATCTTCACCGGCCAGGACCGCTCTTACAAGATTTGGCGAAATCTGTTCGATCGGAACCCAGATCATAAATTTTTTAGGCTCGCGGCCTTCCGCGCGTGCCTCGGCCATTCTATATTCGATTAACGATGTGGTCGTCGGATTTTCCGTCCTCAGCCTCGAGATATTCGGAAATGTTGCAATCTCGAAAATCAGCCAAACACCGAGCGCACCAATAAAAATCAGAACCAGCAGTTTTGTCCAGTACCACATCATCCAAAGTTTACGGCCCGCCTGACGGCAAAGGTTATCACATTTTACGATATACGGCGTTCAAATAATAAATGAATCCGATAGGGGAAAAATCATTTGCCGTGTCAATCCTTCAACATGTCTTTGGCGTTGCCTTCAGTTGTTATCTTGAATAAAAGGAGTGTTTGCGGCTATCCTGTCGTTGCCCGGATAATGGGCTGAAAGGGAAACTATGCCGGATGCACAAAATGTTATAGCAGTTATACTTGGCGGAGGAGCCGGCTCGAGGCTTTTCCCGCTTACGCGCGACCGCTCAAAGCCGGCCGTTCCGCTCGGAGGCAAATATCGTTTGATAGACGTGCCGGTTTCGAATTGTATAAATTCGGGCGTTTCGCAGATTTTTGTCCTGACGCAATACAATTCGGCTTCGCTCAACCGGCATATTTCCCAGACCTATCGCTTTTCGAGTTTCTCTACGGGTTTTGTTGAAATCCTTGCAGCCGAACAGCGCCGCGACAGCCCGGGCTGGTTTCAGGGAACGGCAGACGCCGTTAGGCAAATCCTGCCGCATTTGCGCGATTGGCGTCTGGAAAAACTTCTGATTCTTTCCGGCGACCATCTTTACCGGATGGATTACCGCAAATTTCTTTCACGCCACGATGAATCCGGTGCGGACGTAACAGTGTCGGTAATTCCGGCCCGCCGCGACGAGGCAGAAGGTTTTGGCATTCTGAAAACGGATCCGGGCGGCAGGATAACGGAATTCAGGGAAAAACCTCAGGGTGAAGCACTCGAAGCAATGCGACTGGATACTTCGATTTTCGGCCTTTCACCTGAAGAAGCTGAAAGCCGGCCGTTTCTGGCTTCGATGGGCATCTATGTTTTCGATTACAAAACGCTTGTCGAATTACTCAATGAAGACCCGGCTGCGGTGGATTTCGGAGCCGAAATAATCCCGGCAGCCATCAGAAGCCGCCATGTTCAGGCATTCATTTTCAACGATTATTGGGAAGACATCGGAACGATAAAAGCTTTTTATGAGGCCAATCTCGACCTTGCGTCTCCATTGCCGAAATTCAATTTCTTCAATGCGGAAGCCCCGATCTACTCCCGAAGCCGTTACCTGCCGCCGTCAAAAGTTCATGATTGCGATATTGACAATACGATGATCAGCGAAGGTTGTATCCTGAACGGCGTCTTTGCCAGAAATTCCATTATCGGACTACGAAGCAGGCTCGACCCGGGCGTCAGAATCGAGGATTCCATAATCATGGGTTCTGACTTCTACGAAACGATAGATGAGCTCCGGGGTAATCTGGATTCAGGAAAAATCAACATCGGCATCGGACGTAATTCAATTATCAGAAAAGCAATAATTGATAAGAATGTCCGTATCGGCCGTGACGTCAGGCTATTGAATGAAAACAAATTGGATAACTTCGACGGTCCGGGCGGTTCTTATTACATCCGCGATGGGATCATCATCATCCCCAAAAACGGAATCATCGAAGACGGCACGATAATCTAGGATTTCTTTCGTGAGTTTCCGACAATGTAGCTGTCACGATATTTAAGCGAAATACCGGGGCGCTCTGTCCGGACCTTTATTTTCCTTACGCGTCCCTGCCGCTCATCGGCTTTCGGGTAATAACCCAAACTGTAGTACTCGCGGAGTTCGGAGGCGATACGTGCAAATGCATTCGAGAGATTTGCAAGTGAATCCGCAACAAAGACCCGTCCGCCCGTCCTGTCGGCCAGGGCAATGAGGTATTGCTCGGCGCGGTCGTATTCTGCCCGCGTAGTTCCTTTATCGTCGGGTCGGCCGATAGCGGTTACGGGTATTGGCAGACCAATGCCTTTCTGAGGCATTGTCGGAGGTGTGGATCCCGGCGGCGGCCCGCCGGTTGGCGGTAATCCTATGGGCGGAGCCTGCTGCGGCGAATTCTTAATGCGTTGGACGTCCTCGTAGGTATCGTATCTTATCGGATAAATCAAAGTGTCCAGCTCGGCAACGTCACGAAGATTATCGAGTTCGGTTTTTCGCCTGCTGGTTGTATCAACACCGTCGGTAAAAAGCACCAAAGCCTTTCGACCTTCTACCGGTCGCAAAACCTGATTTACGGCGGCATCCACAGCCTCATAAAGGCTTGTGCCCGTTCTAATCTGCGTAGAACGAATGGCGCGTTTTATAACTTCCCGGTCAGCAGTAACACCGCAAAGGACTTGAACTTCTTCATCGAATGCAATAACGGCTATGCGGTCCGAGGGCCGGAGTTGGTCAATGAACCGCAATGCGGCTTGCTGAATCTCGGCCGCCTTAAATTTTGCCGAGTAGCTCATGTCCAGCACGAGTGCTACGGTAAACGGCTGCGATTCGTTAGAAAAAAGAGCGATTTCCTGCTCCGTTCCGTCTTCAAAAACCTTGAAATCGGATTTTTGCAGTCCGGCTATAAACCTCCCGCTTTTATCCATAGCACGCACCGGAACGGTAACCAGCCGTGTTTCGACAACTATTTCCGGTCCGTCATATGCCGTCGTTTCCGACGCGGAATCTTCTAAAGGCGTTGGCGTGGGCTTAGGAGCCTCGGGACGTTTATTGGCTTTTTCTTCCCGGGTCGTGGGAGGCTTTGACCCGGATTGCGCAAAAAGATGAGACGCAGATAGCATTAACAGGCAAAGAGCGCAGGCCGTAAAGCAAGTTCTGAGAGTTTTGCAGGAAAGTTTACTCATCCGGACTATCCTACGATGCATCGTAGCTAAAGAAAAGATGCATCCTCCGCCCGATGAATCTGATTTGGAAAAATTTCTATACAGCCGCGGGTTACGGATTCTTTTATAAATTCAGATTTCGCTTTTAAAACCGTTACTACTTACCGGCAAAACGACTGTCGCCGGATCCGTAAACGTAATTGGATTTGGCCTTTACGACAAGGCCCGGCTGCAGCACGCGGACACGGATCGACCTCCGCTCACCCGGTTTGCCCGGATTATCAGGATAATATCCGATTGTATATTGACGGCGAAGTTCCTCTGCGATGCCGGAAAAAGCGGAGTTAAGGTCACTTATTGTATCGGCTTCGAAGCTTCTGCCGCCGCTTTTTGCCGCTAATTCTTCCAGATAGCGTTTGCCGCGGGCATATTCCTGCGGGCTTGAGCCTGCCGAACCTCTTCCTCCTGCCACAGGAGGAAATTGTCCGCCAAGAATAATGCCAATTATGCCGCCGAGCACGCCGCCGCTCTGTCGCGGTGGATAACCGCCGCCGCCGGCCCAGCCGTCACGCTGTGTATTGAAACGTATCGGATAAATCAGTGCCTCAGATTCCTCTGCGTCACTGAGCGAGCTTTCGTAGCTTGCCCTTCGCGATGTGGTATCCACACCGTCGGTAAAGATCACTACTGCTTTTCTGCCCTCGATAGATCGCAAAACGCGATTCAGAGAGTAATCCACGGCTTCATAGAGGCTCGTCCCGTCACCAAAACGAGCCTGGCGGATGGCGTCCCGCAGGCGGGCACGGTTACTGGTCGGTTCGCTCAATGTGCGGACTGCCTCATCAAAAGCAATTACCATCACACGGTCATTTGGACGCAACTGATTGACAAATGCAATTGCCGCGTCCTGTATCTCATCGATGCGAAATTGGGTTGAAGGGCTGACGTCTATCAGCAAAACGACCGTAAATGGCTGCTCAACGGTTTGGAAATACTCTATTTTTTGCTGAATGCCATTTTCGAATATTTGAAAATCAGATTGCCGCAAACCGCTGACAAACCGGCCGTTGCGGTCAAGGACAGAGACGGGCATTGTTACAAGATTAGTCTCGACGCGTATTTCTTCTTCGTTATCCATGACCGGCGGAGTAGGCGTCGGCGCCGGCGGCTTATTACCGCGTGATTTGTCGTTGAGTACCGGCGGGTTTACCGGACCGGTTGTCTGCCGGCTGTCTCCATTGATTGTCGGAGGCGTCACCACACGCGGACGCGATGAGCGGTCCTGCTGTGCAAAAGTTCCCCAAAATCCGTAAACAATGATTAAAAATATCCAAAATGTTTTTTGCATAGCCGCCTTTTTCCCTTCCCTTACCCGGACATTGTTAAGACGCATCGGGGAAAGCAGCAGTTTGATTGATATTTTTTGATTGCCGTTGCCCGCATTCCTGGGCCTTTACAAGCCTTTTTGAGGGTCAGTCCAGGGATTGGGCGGCAATTTCGTGAAAACGCCGCCTTACGGCGTTTATATTCGCAAATGGAAGGGTGCGGTTATGGGTTCGGTTTGTCAAAAGAATAAATACTGTTTCGGATTCGGGCTCAATCCACAGACTTGTACCGGTAAAACCTGTATGTCCGAATGCATTTGGACTAAGTTTGCTTCCCGCCGTAGAATCCGGCGAAAAGGCCGATTGAAAGCCAAAAGACCTTGCATCATTAAATCCTTCAGTCAGGTTTTTACGGAAGATCGAGCAATGAGCCGGATCAAGTAAAGAGGTTAAACGCGGTAAAAACTGTTTCGCAATTGCAAAAACCGCATCTACGGTACCAAAAAGGCCTGCGTGGCCGGCTTCACCGCCAAGAAACCAGGCATTTGCATCGTGAACTTCACCCCAGATCAGGCGTTCACGAAAAACGCCATTCGGTATGCGCAGATCCGGAAACTTTTCGCGACATGCCTGTTCCTCATAGCGGTTGCCGGTTTCGCTGGCAGCAATCCGCGGACGCAGATTTTCATTTGGCCGGAACATTACGTCTTGAAGCCCGAGCGGCCGTAAAATAAATTCTGCTGCTGCTTTGCCTATCGGCATTTCGAAAACTTTCTCCAGGATACTGCCAAGCAGGATGTAATTCAGATCGCTGTAAATAACTTCATGAACGCCGCCGGTTTTGATATGTAATATATGCCTGATGGCATCATCCGGATTTGCCGCTAAAAGATAAAGCGGAAGCCAGGCAGGAAGTCCCGAAATGTGTGCGGCAAGCCCGCGGATCGGAATCTTTGCAATGCCGGCCTCACAATCCTTGAAATAATGGCCGGTCGTGTCATTTTCACCAATCAGACGCCGCTCAATGGCAATGGCTGTAAGTAAAGCAGTTACAAGCGGTTTCGTCAGGCTGGCAAGGTCATAGATAGTATTGACATCTGCGGCTATGATTTCAGGGATAACAACCGCGTTTCCGACTGCGCCGCGAAAAACCGTTTCACCGCCTTTGCCGACAAGAAAAACCGCCGATGGGAAATCTCCCGCTTCGACATGCCGTGTAAGAAATTCCGTAATGTCTTTTCCCGCCGTCATTTCCAATTGTTTCAAACATTTAGCATTGCCCGATGCAAAGCGATTTTGTCCAGAACACCAAGAGCGAGACTCAGCGCGCGTCGGCCATCCTGTGCCGTGATGGGCGGCGGCAGGTCACGGCGAACCGAATCCAGAAAAGCCTCGATTTCCGCGCGTAGAGGTTCTTTATCCTCTATCTGCAAACGGTTTATGGAAATTCCGAGCAGAGGGTTTTCCGCACCGGGTGCGAGCGTCGTAACCGAAGCAAATTTTGAAGCATAATCGAGGACGACGTAAGCATTTGTCTGGAAAAAGCGGGTTTTGCGGATTTTCTCCGTTCCGACGCGTGAGGCAGTAATGTTTGCAACGGCGCCGTTGGCAAATTCGATTCTTGCATTTGCCGCATCGACTTTATCTGAAATAACCGGGATGCCGACTGCATGGATAGCCGCAACCGGGACATCATCTCCGACGAGCCATTGAACGGCATCCAGGTCATGAATCATTACATCCAGCACGACGTCCACATCAAGCGAGCGGTTCGGAAAGGGCGAAACGCGGTGAATCTCGAAATAAAGCGGTTGTGTAACATAAGGCCGCAAAGCGACCATTGCGGGATTGAACCTTTCGAGATGCCCTATCATCAGCTTTGCGCCCGATGTCCCGGCGGCTTCGATCATTCGGTCAGCCTCGGCAAGTGAAACGGCCATCGGTTTCTCTACCAGAACGCTGATGCCGGATTCCAGAAACTTTACGGCAATTTCGCAATGCGTCTCGGTCGGCGATGCTATTGAAACAACGTCTGCCTTGCCGATAAGATCCTCGGGGTGATAAAAGGCCGCACAGCCATATTCTCCGGCGATGGCATTTGCCGTCATCTTGTTGATATCACATACTCCGGCCAGCGTGACCCTGCCTTCGGCGGCTATTTCCGCGTAGTTACGGGCGTGATGCCGCCCGAGACTCCCGACGCCGACAACCGCGGCCCGCAATGGTTTCATACCCGACTCTTTTTCCGGCATAGTTTGAATCAAGCCTGCATTTCGGCAATACTTAACATTTTCAGCGAATCAAAAGGAAATGACAATCGAAGAGCATCAAAAGCAGGGATTTTTATTACGAATCTTTCCTCAATTTCCATTGGTTAAAGTTGCGGCGGCCTGCATTGTTGCGGCCTTCTATTTCTTCGGTTTGACCATTCCGCTTGTCGGGCCGGATGAGCCGCGGTATGCGCAGGTAGCACGGGAAATGTATCTTCGGGGCGATTGGATAACACCGACGCTCGGTGGTTTTCACTGGTTCGAAAAGCCTGCACTTCTCTACTGGCTTCAAATCGTTTCCTATCATTTGTTCGGCATCAATGAGTTTGCCGCACGCTTTGGCCCCGCTCTATTCGGATTGGGAACAATCGCGGCAATTTATGTGATTTGCCGCGAATCTGAAAATGCATCCAGCAGTTCTGAAAAAATCTCATTTGCGGAGCTTGCCGCATTAATGGCCGCCACCTCGCTGGGAATAATTGTCTTTTCGCGCGGCGCAAGTTTTGACATTATCCTTACCTTTCCGCTAACTGCTTCACTTGCTTGCTTTTATCGCTATTACCGCAATAATTCTGCCGCCTGGCTTACAGGCTTTTACATTTTTGCAGGAGTATCAACACTGGCAAAAGGGCTTGTCGGTGTTGTATTTCCTTTTGCAATTGTTTTTGCTTTTTATGCAATTTTGCGGCGGCGTCCCGTTAGATTTGAGATATTCAGTCTTTTCTGGGGAACTGCAATTGTCTTTCTGGTTGCCGCAATCTGGTATTTACCTATGTATCAAAGGCACGGCTGGGAATTTATAGACGAATTTTTTATCCAGCACCATTTCCGGCGTTACACCACAAATCAATATTTCCACCCGCAGCCTTTCTATTTTTTCTTTTGGGTTTTGCCTTTAATGACGCTGCCCTGGCTGCCGTTCTTCTTTGCGGAATTCTACGGTTTGACACGCATTTTTCTTAAGAGAGTAAAATCATCTGCTTTCAATGACTTAGAGGTTTTTGCTGTTGTCTGGACAGCCGTTCCCCTGCTTTTTTTCTCATTTTCGGGGTCGAAACTTCCCGGTTATATTCTCCCGTCGCTTCCGCCGGCGGTAATACTTTCGGCATTTGCGGCGAAAAGGTTCATTACAAACAGCCGAAACGGATTGAAGATAATTCTTTCTATTGCGTCCGCAACGATTATATTTTCCATTACTTTGCTCCTCACCGTTGTACCTAAGTTTGCGGATGACGATTCTCTTAAACGTCTTATTTCAGAAGCCGACGCCGCCGGATACGTTAATCTGAATATCGTCGGGCTTCACGGCGTATTTCACAATGCGGAATTCTATGCAGCCGGCAGGCTTGTCAGAACCTCAGACGGAAAGCAGAAAAAGCTTTATGGCGTCGGGGAACTTCAGACGGAGACGGATGCAGCCGGCGGCAGGATTCTGGTGCTTGTCCCAAATGAATATGCCGGCCAGATTGCGGATAGTCGCGTACTTAATGCAAAACTCATCGCCCGTAATTCCGAGACCGCTTTATTCGTTGTCAGCCATCCGTAATCCCGGCCGCACGTCTGAGCCTGTCAAAAAGAGCGCGGCCGATTCCTTCCTGTGCGGGCTTTTGGCAATATATCGTCGCGATTCCACGGCGGTCGCATTCACGCAGAAATTCAAAAAAACGGGCAGCATATTCATCGACGGAGCCGCAAACAAGTGCCAATCTAAAAGCTTCCGGCCGCACTTCGGTCCCGATATAAGCGGATGAACCGGGATCGGCGATTACATCCCCGGGACCTGTGAGTACTACCTTTGCATGCGGCGCGTAATGGCGGTATTTTGTCCCTGGACTCCGGGCTGTTTCCGGCTGTGAGGAATCGGCAATCACGGCATCCGGCAGGATCTTTTGAATTTCTTCCAAAGTGACGGCACCCTGCCGGAGAATAAGTGCCCGCTTTCCCGTACAGTCCACGACCGTAGATTCCAGCCCGATTTTAGTATCCGGACCGCGTAAAATACATTCGATCAGCCCGTCCAAATCCTCTAAAACCGCACGCCAGGAAGTAGGGCTCGGCCGGCCGGATAGATTAGCCGATGGCGCAACAACAGGAACACCACAGGCAGACAGAAACTCTCTTGCCGTCGGGTCCGAAGGCATTCTGACGCCGATTGTCGGCAAGCCGGCCGAAGCAAGCATTGAAATCTCTTCGCGCTTTGGCAATACCAAGGTCAAAGGACCCGGAAAAAAAACGGCAATTAGTTTACGTGCCATTTCCGGAATTTCTTCAGCCAGAAGATTTATCTGCGAATAATCGGCTATGTGCGCAATCAGAGGGTTATCCGGCGGCCGGCCTTTGGCAGTGAAAACCTTTCCGATTGCCGTCCGGTTGAAAATATCTGCACCGAGACCATAAACCGTCTCGGTCGGAAAGGCCACTACGCCGCCATTTTTTATATACTCGGCAGCTACAATAGGATTATCCGTCAATTCTGTCTTCACCCGTTTTATTTATCCATTAAAGCCGGCATATTTGCAAAACAGCGTGCCGCAGCTTATCTCCCGGTTACTGTTTCCGCTCAATGATACGCTAAAATTTCAGTGTGACGCTTGAAGAGAAATTAAAAACTTTACCGACCGCGGCAGGCATTTACCTGCACAAAAATGCCGCAGGAAAGATCATCTATGTCGGAAAAGCGAAGAATCTCCGCAATCGCGTCCGATCCTATTTCAGAAAGACTTCCGCTCTTGACTATAAGACCAGGCAGCTTGTCCGCCATATAGCAGACTTTGAATTCATCGTAGTTGACAACGAAGTAGAGGCTTTGGTTCTGGAATCAAACCTTATAAAAAAACACAAGCCCCGTTTCAACGTAATGTTGAAAGACGACAAGCAGTATCCGCATCTGAAAATGACAAATGAGCCGTTTCCCCGCGTGGTCATAACGCGCAGGATCGTCCGGGACGGTTCGCTTTATTTTGGCCCGATGCTTCCCGCTTCGCTTGCAAGGAAAACCCTCGATCTTATAAACCGCACGTTTCAACTGCGTACATGCGACATTGAGATAGACGGACGGCTTTCACGCCCCTGTCTTGAATATCATCTCAAGCGATGTCTTGCTCCCTGCGTCAAGGGTCTTTGTACCGAAGCGGAATATCGTGAAGCAGCCCGCGACGTCCGGTCATTGCTGGAGGGCAAAAATCGTGAACTTGCGGCAGATCTGGAAAAACGTATGTGGAAATTTGCCGATGAAGGTAAATACGAACTTGCGGCAAAGTTTCGCGATCTGCGCTCGACGGTAATCGCCCTCGGTGAACAACAAAAAATGGCTTACACTGCCGACCGTGATGTGGATATTTTCGGATTTCACCGTGAAGGTCCGCGTCTGGCATTGCAACTGTTCACAATGCGTGAAGGCCGCATCGTAGGGCGGCGTGAATTTTTCTGGGAAGACCTGCCGGAAGGCGACGACTTCGACCCGGGCGAATTTCTCCGTGATGTATTGATTCAATATTACACTACTGACTACGTTCCGCTTGAAATCCACGTACCGAACGACTTTCCTGACCGCGAAAATCTGGAAAAACTTTTGACCGGGCGGAGGGGACGCCGTGTCAGGATAATTCTGCCTAAAATTGGCGAAAAACGGCATCTTGTTTCACTGGTTGAAACAAATGCCCGGATTGCCTTCGAGCAGCGCTTTCGGGTACTCAAACCGGATGCGAAAAAAGTCCTTGAAGAACTTCAGGAAATCCTGGAATTACCGCATTTCCCGGATCGAATCGAATCTTTTGATATCTCTAACATTTCCGGAAGCGAAAACGTAGCCGGGATAGTCGTTTTCGATAATGGAAAGCCGGCGCGTGCTCTCTACCGGCGCTTTATCATAAAAACCGTCGAAGGTCAGGATGATTTTGCCTCGATGCGGGAGGCCGTCTATCGTCGTTACAGACGCATTCTGGATGAAGGCGGCCAGCTTCCCCGTCTGATTTTTATCGATGGCGGAAAAGGACAGCTTTCCGCAGCCGCCGAGGCAATGCAAAGTCTGGATCTGGAGCAAATACCTCTTGTCGGATTGGTAAAACCTCGCGGCCGTCATAGCGAAATTTCGCATATACTTATTCGTGGTCGTGAAAATAGCCCGATTTCATTTGATAAACATTCGAATGCTTTCCGTCTGATACTGCAGATCAGGGAAGAAACGCACAAAACCGCTGTGGAATTTCATCGTAAACGTAGGGAAAAGCGGGATTTTACATCGGAATTGACGGCAATTCCGGGCATCGGCGAAAAGCGGCGAATGAAACTTTTGAGACATTTCGGCTCAATCGAACGCGTTGCGAAGGCCGGCCGTGAAGAGATTGCTTCCGTCATAGGAAAAAGTGCCGGCGATGCAATTTTTGAACATTTCGAGAAACTCCGGGCAGCGGCTTCCCTTACAAAAGAGAATCCTGAAGGTTGACACATTTCGGCTTATAATATAACTTTCAATCGTTAATTTTCCTTCTTTTGGCAGTCTGAACAAGGGTTTTTGGGTAAAACTCTCCCCTGTGAGGTGTCTGCTATGCTTATCCGTTTAGCCGCCGCAACCGTCGTCGGCGGTATCGTTTTCTTTGTTGTCGGTTTCCTGATCTATGGATTGTTTCTCGACCCGGCAGTCATGCGTCCGAACATGAATGAGTTTGCCGGTTTGATAAAAGAAGTCCCTGATTGGGCTCCGCTGATAATCGCAAACCTTGTTTCAGCATTGCTCTTTGCCTGGATTTTTGATGCTCTGGCCGGAATACGGAGTTTCGCCGCCGGTGCAAAGGCGGGAGCGATCATTATGGCTTTGATCTCACTCTCGCTGCAACTTATGTTTTATGCTTTCTGGAATCTGCATAAAAACCTTGTTCCGGTGGTCGCGGATCTGGCTGGTTCTCTGGTAATGGGCGCAATCGGCGGCGGTGCAATCGCAGCAGTGCTCGGAGCAATGCAAAAGAAGGATGCGACGTAAAGACCAGCTGCGAAAATAACAAAGCGTTTCGGCAATTTGTCATAAAAATTACCGTAATAAAAGGCCATCAGGGGTTGAAACCGGTTGATGCAATTTCTCCCGGACTTAGCATTTCGATGGCCTTTTCCAAGCCCGGCGGAGTCCCGATAAGTACGAGTTTGTCTCCTTTTTCGACACGAAAATCCGCACCGGGACTTATTTCCATCTTGTTGTTGCGGACTGCGGCAATAACGGTTGCGCCGGTTTTACCGCGAACATCCAGTTCTGCAAGATTTCGGCCGATCGCCGGGGAATTTTCCTCGATTTGGATTGTTTCGGTTGCCGCGGCATCAAGCGCAACATTGATTTCAGGTAATTGTGCAGGCGGTGCGCCAGTTTTTCTAAGCAATTCATACCCCTGGCGTCGGATTCTCTCGATCTGTCCCTCTATTACATTACGGGCGACGCCGTAACGCTGCAGGACACGAGAGAAAATCTCAATGCTGGTTTCGAATTCTTCGGGAATCACCTCATTGGCGCCAAGCGCATAAAGTTCCGTAATTTCGGCTACATAGCGTGTTCTTACGATAATGTGAACAGAATCATTAAGGATGCGGGCCTGCCGGACGGTTCTGCGTGCCGCATCGGGGTCTGACATGGCCAGAACCAGCGACCAGGCTTTCTCAATACCTGCATGCAGCAAAACCTCCCGGCGGGTGGCATCTCCGTAGTTTATTTTTTCACCCATTGCCTTGGCACGGCGAACGACTTCCGCATTTAATTCGAGAACAAGATACGGAATGCCGACCGCCCGCAGCACACGTGCCAGATTACGGCCGTTAAGTCCATAGCCGACAATAATAACGTGCTGCTGAAGCCCTCCGCTCGATGTCAGATGAATTTCATCATCTTCGACATTGCCGAAATCCGAAGCCGAGCCGTCATTGAGTACCGTCTGAGCAAAGTAGCCAAATCGCGGAGCAAGATTTATCAAAAACGGAGCGGCAGTCATTGAAACAATTGCAGAAGCCAGAAAAAGCTGGTAGTCGGATTCAAAAAACAGACCCTCCTGTAAACCCGATCTGGCCAGAACGAATGAAAATTCACCGATTTGCGCCAATCCGAGAGCCGCCATTGCGGCTATTCTTTGCGGATAGCCCAATAACCTTATGACAAGCCAGATAATCACTGCCTTGCCGACAATTATCATTAAAACAAATCCGGCAACAAGACCAATGTTTTGCCAAAGTGCGGAAAGTGAGAGCAATAGCCCGATCGAAACATAGAAAAGGCTGTTAAAGACATCCCGAAACGGCAGCACCTCCGTCATCGCCTGATGACAATAATCGGTTTCAGATAAAACCATTCCGGCAATGAAACCGCCAAGGGCGAAAGACAACCCAAAATGCGAGGTCATCCAAGACATTCCGACCACAAAAAGTGCCACCGTCAGAATAAAAAGTTCGGGTGAGCGAAAAACGGCCATCTTGTCCAGGAATCTTGGCAACAATAGCCAGGCCCCGAAAACTATTGTAACCAGCGCAAGCAGCGATGTAGCCAATGACCAAAAAGCGCCTGTGAGGCCGGCCGAACTCTTTCCGCCAAGCAAGGGCACCGCCAGCAGCATGAAAACTACCAAAATGTCCTGAAAAAGCAGAATGGCAATGCCGGCACGCCCGTGCGGTGCATCCACTTCATTGCGGTCCACATAACTTTTAAGGACAATTGCAGTGCTGGACATCGCGACAAGAAACCCGAAAAAAACGGATTGTCCGGGCGGGCGTCCGATACCGGTAGCTAAAGCAGCTACGGCAATTGTAGTGAATATTACCTGGAGGCTGCCGCCGATAAAGACAAGCCGTTTCATTTCCGGCAGACGGGCGAGAGAAAATTCAAGACCGATTGTAAAAAGCAAAAGAGTTACGCCTATCTCCGCCAGTACCTCGATTCCCTCAAGTTCGCGAATCAAACCCAGACCATATGGACCAATCGCCATTCCGCTAAGCATAAAGCCAACCAAAAGAGGCAATTTTAACCTTAAGCAGAGATAGGCGACCGGCACGGACACCAGCAGTATAATCAGAAGATCCTGAAACAATTGAGGCGTATGCATATTAAGGGAAATTCAGTATAGCATATCCGCATTTCAAAACCGCGGCCCTGGCTTGCAATTTGTCGAAGAAAGAAACAAAATTGCCCGATTTAATAAATTTACGGAGGTATCAGGACTCTATGCGGCTTTTATTTTCAGTCGGATTTTTGGCGGCGGCTTTGACCTTCTGCGGCATCGGGGACAGATTAAAGCAAATGTCAGGTCAGAATAATGGAACCTCCGGCGGCGCATCCAATATTGAAAAGACAGCTTCCGGAGAGGTTGACAAAGCTGTAATGTCACCAAAACAAAAGGAAATTGCAGACGCCGGATCTGAAATAAAATGGAATGAGCAGGGCATTACCTGGCAACTGCCGCGTAATTGGAAAAACGTCGGCAGCTCGAAAGAGTCGCTGAATTATGCTTCACCGGACAATGCATTTTTGATTGCAGGCATTTCCGTAATGCCTGACAATTTTCCATCAGATGCCAGCATCAAAGCGACCTATGAAAGTGCCCTCGAGCAATTAAAACAGGGCAAGTACGAAAAAGTCCGATGGCTCGAAATTGACGGTGTAAAAGGCGTTGAATGGGTTGAAGCCATGCCTGAAGACAAGAGCGGCGTGCGCAGGCATCAATGGATAGCGTTCAGGCGTTATCTTGGGCAAAACCAGCAGCTGAATATAATGTTTTCGACTTCAGGCTCAAATTTCGACCGTCATCGAGATGATTTTGCCGCCGCGATGTATTCGATGAAGATTCCTAAAGGCTGATTTTGACCGATAACCTAATCGTTAACCTAATCGTGAACTGTCGGAGCATCCGCATGCGGGACGAAGCATTTTCTGCAACGGGCTTCATATTTATCGCCTGCGCCAACTTCAACGCGGGCCTCCGATTCTACGGTTCTTTGTGAATAGTTTGCCGTGCTCCCGCATTTGACGCAAATTGCATGCGTTTTAGTGATAAATTCAGCTATGGAGAGCAACTGCGGCATGGGTTCGAATGGTTTGCCCGTATAATCCTGATCCAAACCGGCAATAATTACCCTTTTGCCCTGATAAGCAAGACGGTTTGCAGCCTCGACCAGACCCATATCGAAAAACTGACCTTCGTCTATACCAATCACTTCCGTGTCCGGCTGAACCGCCGCGAGCAATTCCGCAGAGTTCTGAACCGGCAGCGAATGATGCTTTTGACCCGAATGCGAGGCAATCTGTTCTTCAGAATAGCGGATGTCAATCCGCGGTTTGAAAACCTGAACTTTCTGCCGTGCGATACGGGCACGATTCAATCGCCTTATCAACTCTTCGGATTTACCCGAAAACATCGAACCGACGATGACTTCAATCCATCCCGTGCCCTTTTGACGCGATTTACGTCTTTCTTCCGTGTTATCAAACACAAACTCATCAATCATAGGATTAAAATGCCCTGCTTATTGCAGCGAATTGACGATTATAGCCGACCGTATCAAAAAAACTGAAACGGGCAGCACACCAGCGAAAAACATTTACAAAATCAGCTCACGGAGTGTAGTCTGGAATGTGGACCTTAAACTCTGTCCAAAATGCAGACGGCCATTCCTGGCAAATAATGAATATTGCCCACATTGCCCGCCGCCGCCAACCTGGAATCAGGAAAGTCTGGTCAATCTCGGCTGTTTACTTGCTACTATCCTTCCTTTATTCGGGTTGATACTTTTCTGGCTGCTTCTGCTTTTCGGATTCCTGTTTCGTCTTTAGAATCATTGATCTATCAGGCTGCGACCGGACATCGTTTCAGGGGGCTCGAGACCAATAATTTGAAAAACCGTCGGAGCAATATCAGCCAGCGACCCTTCCGGACGTACCCTTCCATTGCGGAGCTCTTCACCGGCAATAATAAACGGGACGCGGTTTCGGGTGCCGGCCGCTCGGACCGGGCCGCCCGATAAAGGCCGTACGTCTTCGAAATTACCATGACTGGAGGTAATGATCATAGTTCCTCTCTGACGTCTGATAGCTTCCCACATACCACCGACACAAGTGTCTATAAACTGAACCGCCTCAATCGTTTTCTCCAAATCGCCTGTTGAAGCCATCAGATCCGCAGCCGAAAGGTTAGCAATCAGAAATGTCTCCGGCTCAGATTCAATTGCGGCAATGAATTTATCGGCAAGTTTGAAGCTTCCCATCTCAGGATCGGATTGATGTATTGACTCATAACGGCGGGATATCAGGACGTTATTTTGGACCGCATCATCTTCAGACAATCCCTTTGAGCCGAGAAATGCCGTAATATGTTGAAAACGTTCTGTTTCGGCAAATCTTACGTTTCTGATTCGTTTTTCTGCCAGATTGAACCCAAACCCACCTATGGCTTTATTCGGTTCAAATGCAGCCGGAACATTCAGCGAAGGATCATATTCCACCATCGTAACAATGTTGTATCTGAATTCACCGTTTTCCCTTTTGGAAGCAGCCAGGGTAAACGCTAATTGCCGCATTCCGTCAGCCTTGTGATTAAAGAAAATAATGGCATCACCATCGGAGATAGTTGCCACCGGCAGATCCGTTTGAGACTCGATGACAATCGGTGCTATGAATTCATCCGTTATTCCTCTTAGAAAGGAGCTCCTTACAGCCGAAACCGCATCGGAGGCACGTTCACCTTCAGAATGTGCCAACATTGTAAAAACACGCGCGGTCTTTCCCCAGTTTCCCGATGTATCCATTGCAAAATGTCGTCCGCAGACAGTTGCAATACGACCGACACCGATTTCATTCATCTTGACTTCAAGTGCTTCAAGATAAACATCGGCCGTTCGCGGTGCCACGTCATGGCCGTCCAGTATCGGGTGTACATAAACATTTTCCACACCTGCAATTTTCGCCAATTTCAAAAGAGCAAAAAGCGTTCCGACAGAGGAATGTATGCCCGCATCGCTCAATAAACCCATTAAATGTAGGGCTCTGCCGTTTGATTTAACGGCGGATATAGTCTTGGTCAAAACTTCGTTATTGAAAAATTCCCCGCTGCTGATCGCCGAGGCTATCCGCGCCGCAGGTGATTCAATAATCCTTCCCGCACCGATTACGAGATGGCCCGCGTCAGGTTGTCCCGGCTCATCAGCCAGCAACCCGACACTTTCNCCCGCCGCATGAAGTTCACTCCTGCCAAACGATTTTTCCAGTGCATCAAAATTGGGAGTATGAGCAAGGAAAAATGCGTTTTGTTCGCAATTTTGCGATATACCCCAGCCATCAACTATCACAAGTGCAAAAGGGCTTTTGAGTTGCTTACTCATTTTGATTGGAAAGACAGGACTAACCTGCTTTAGAGGGGAAAATCCGGAATTTTGCCAAAATTGCAAAAATAAAAAGCCGTTAAACCGGCAATAACATTATAACCTATCGAAACAATCGCAAAACATTTTTTAATAAGCATTGGGAGCCGGACGCTCCATCCAACGCTCAGGAAATTTTAGATCCGAAAAACCGAATTGTCTGTAGAGGCTATGTGCATCCCTGGTTGCCAGAATCCAACGCCGGAGCCCCTGAAGCTCCGGATGAAGTAACATTTCCTTAATCAGCATTTTGCCGAGACCGCGGCCGCGAAACGGCACCTTTACAAAAACATCGCCCACATAGGCAAAAGTCGCTTTGTCCGTAACTACACGCCCGAAAGCTGCAAATTCTTTACCTGCGAAAATTGCGAAGCACAAAGAATTTTCAATCGCAATACGGGTTTGTTCCAGAGTTCTTTCCGCTGCCCAGTACGATTCTTCTACCAGAAAACGGTGTATTTCCGCGATGTCCAGCCTCGATTTATCGGTCGTAACGTTAAAATCAACCATTGTCTAGTCTTTGTTTCGGGTGATTTGGTAAAAAGCTCCCATTCCGGGATATCGCGCCGATTCTCCGAGGTCTTCTTCAATCCGCAGTAATTGGTTGTATTTTGCAATGCGGTCAGAGCGGCAAAGGCTTCCGGTTTTTATCTGTCCGGCATTGACGGCCACCGCAAGATCCGCGATGAAAGAATCCTCGGTTTCCCCGGATCTGTGGGATATGACAGCCGTCATATTATTAGTCTTTGCAAGTTCAATGGCATCCAGCGTCTCGGTCAAGGTTCCAATCTGGTTCACTTTAATCAGAATTGAATTTGTGGCTCCAAGTTCAATTCCACGGCGCAGGAAACGTACATTTGTAACAAACAGGTCGTCACCGACCAGCTGGACCCTGTCACCGAGCAACTTTGTGAGGGCAACCCAGCCGTCCCAATCGTTTTCGGCCATTCCGTCTTCGAGCGAAATTATCGGATAACGCTCACACCAATCGGCCCAGAAAGCGGCCATTTCCTCTGATGTCAGCTCGCGCTTGTCTGATTTTTTGAAAATGTACTTTCCGTTTGAGTAAAACTCGCTTGCAGCCGGATCCAGAGCGAGCATTACATTTTCTCCTGCGTTGTACCCTGCTCTGCCGATTGCTTCCAGAATAGTTTCTATGGCTTCTTCGTTAGACTTCAGGTTAGGTGCAAATCCGCCTTCATCGCCAACACTGGTCGAATAACCGCGGGATTTCAGAACCGCTTTCAATTGATGAAATATCTCGGCACCGGTACGCAGGGCGTCAGCAAAAGATTCAGCCCCTACCGGCATAACCATAAACTCTTGAAAATCAACATTATTGTCTGCATGTGCTCCGCCGTTTAGTATGTTCATCATCGGAACCGGCAAGGTTTTGGCATTTGCTCCACCAATGTAGCGATAAAGAGGAATTTCGAGCGAGGCCGCTGCCGCGCGAGCAGTTGCCAGCGAAACAGCCAGGATCGCATTTGCTCCGAGATTTGATTTATTTGCGGTGGCATCCAGAGCCAGCATCGTCTCGTCAATCAAGGTCTGGTCCAATGCGTCCAGGCCCTGCAGCTCCGGAGAAATTTTCTCGTTGACGTTTGCGACGGCGTTTAGTACGCCCTTGCCGCCATATCGAAGTTCATCGCCGTCGCGCAACTCGACCGCCTCGTTTTCACCTGTGGAGGCGCCGCTCGGGACAGCCGCTCGACCCGTTGTGCCGTCTTCTAAAATAACCTCAGCCTCAATCGTCGGATTGCCGCGTGAATCCAGAATTTCGCGTGCCCAAACCTGTTCGATATAACCCATTTATTTTCTCCGAATTAGATATTTTCTGTCAGAAGCAAACAGAAGCAAAAAAGTAAATTTAACGCGAAAAGTTGAAATTGCAAAATTGGGCTGACTCGTGCAGGTTATTGTGCTATTGCGGCCTGGCTTTCTGCGATTGGAAGGCTTTTTTCCATCCTGACACGCAGAATGCGTCGTTTTTCAGCCTTTTCAACTCGAAACGTATGTCCGTTATAGGCAACCGTGTCGCCTGCGTTTAGAATCCGGCCGGCTTCAGACATTAAAAATCCGGCTATCGTCGTGTAATTTTCCGAAACCGGAATATGCAAACCGAGCCGTTTATTCAGATCACGAACTGCCAGCGAACCATCTAACAGATAGCTGCCATCGGGCTGTTCGATTATCTGCTCGTTTACCTCTTCGTCGTGTTCATCAGAAATGTCACCGACGATTTCCTCCAGCAGATCCTCAAGAGTAATAATGCCTTCGATTCCGCCATGTTCGTCAACGACAAAACCGAAATGAAACTTCTCCTGTTGCATTTGCCTCAAGACGTCTTCCAGACGGGCAGTATCAACTACATAGTTTGGTTTTTGTAAAATGCGATCTATTTCAAAACCCTTTGGATTCAGAATCGCATCGAGAACATCTTTGACATGTATAATTCCGGCAATATCATCAAGCGAACCGCGATAGACCGGCATTCTGGAAAAACCATGTTCACGAAAAGCATTTGCAATTTCAGCCAGCGAAGCCTCGTATGGAATTGCAACTATTTCGGTCCGAGGGATCATGGCCTCTTTGACCGTTGTTTCGGAAAACTCGAATACCTGGTCAAGGAGCCTCTGCTCTTCTTCATTCAAATGTCCGCTTGCCCGCGAAACGCTGATAAGCCTTCTTATTTCATCTTCCGTATAGCTCGAGCCATGCTCGCTTGTTGGTTCCAACCCGAACATTCGGACAGTTTTTGTACCGGCCCAATCAAGTATTCGAATCGGGTAGTTGAAAATCCTGTAAAAAACCTGTAACGGAAAAGCGACCAGAAATGCGATTTTTTCCGACAATTCAAGAGCGACGGTCTTCGGAGCAAGCTCACCGAATACAATATGCAGAAATGTAATCAATGAAAATGCTATGGCAAAAGATACAGTATGAAGAACCGCTCCCGAGCTAATGACACTAATTCCGACGGCGTCAGACAAATAGAGAAGCAGTGGTTCGAGAAGTGAAGCCACTGCGGGCTCGCCGATCCAGCCCAGACCAAGAGATGAAAGCGTAATGCCGAGCTGCGTGGCTGAAATATATGCATTCAGGTTCTCGAGCATTGCAAGCAGCCGGCGTGCAGCTAGATTCCCTTCGGCAGCCAGGGCCTCAATTCTCGATTTTCTGACCGCGACCAATGCAAATTCGCTTGCAACAAAAAAACCATTGGCAAGTACCAGCAATATTACGGCGAATATGCCGCTTATGCCGGCACCAATTGAAGGCAACTCGACTGATGCCGAAAAAAACGGCACTGCGAAAGATTCGTATAAACTGGCAGGGTCGTCCATCAGAACGCAAAATCAACCGCGGCGAAATTTGATATGTGGCCGGGCTTGAAACGGTATCAAAAACACCGTTTTGTTAAATACTATAACATAAAAAAGGCAAAATATTCATCTTTGACCTGAGGTCAGCATATTTTGGCTTATCTGGTTTCGGAATGCACTTCTTCGATAATTTCCAGTATTGTCATCCGGCATGAGCCGCAGCCGCTGCCCGCTCGACAATCTTTAACTATATCGGAAAGATCCACTTTCGGATTTTTGTGCAGATAATCCACGATTGTTTCTTGCGAAATACCGAAACAGGAGCAAATCAGCATCGATGTGGAGGATGTTTCGCCGATTCTTTTATTCCTTAATGCTGCAAGGGCATGAATAAAAGATTCAATAACCGCCTCGATGCAATCGGTTCTGCAATCCGGAATCAGCCCTGTATCCCGATATACTGCCTGTCTGATAAATGCAGCAGGATCTCCCATTAAATCAGCCGTCTGCCGACCGCTCAGGCAGGCTGCGGCAGCCTCCGCCGCAAATATCATATACGGGCATCCATTAGTTTTATAACTACAGTACAGAGTGTTGTTTGCCTCTTTGATCTCAATGTCGGCAACTACAATACATCCGCATTTCAGGTTTACTGCTGCAGATTTTGGCGAAAGTTTGCATTGTGCGGCAAATTGCAGCTGTTTTATTTTTTTGAGAATTGATTCGTCGTACTCTCGCATTTGCTTAAAACCAATCGTAACCGCAAAACACTAAAATTCAGAATCCGTAGCATTGTTGTTTTACCCCGCATTTAACCTATCAACGGATAAGGGTTAAAATAATTTTGTGAGAAAGTTGCTGTTGATACCCGCAGTGTTTTCGTTAATTTTCACCGGATGCGGCTCGGCTCCTCCGGTATCTGTGGGTAATCGTCCGGTTTCTGTAAATGATCGTCCGGTCAAGGGCGTTCAGCCGCAGCCACTGAAACCGATTCCGGAAATGAGCTGGACGACCTTCGACGGTAACGTCCAGAAAATCAAGGATTTTCGCGGAAAAATACTGATCCTGGATTTTTGGGCAACGTATTGCAAGCCTTGCATAGAGGAAATTCCGCATTTAATGGAACTTCAGAAACGTTATCCGGGCCGGATCGAGATAGTCGGGCTTCACGTTGGCGGTGAAGAGGATCGGCCGAAAGTGCCTGAATTCGTCCGCCGGCTAAACATTACTTATCCGTTAGCAACTCCGGAAGACGCTTTGACGGCATACGTTTTCGGTGACGATACTCAAATTCCGCAAACTGCTATTTTCGATTCTAGCGGAAGAACGGTAAAAAAAATTGTTGGTTTTGACGACAAAATACGCCAGGAACTGGATACGGCAATCGCCGGCTTAATGGCCAATCAATGAATAAGGGACACTCAAATACTGAAGAGCAGATAATTACGGTTTTCCAACGCTCCGCCGGCGGGATTGTATTCCGCACCGGATTGGATGTGCCGGAAGTTGTCCTTATAAAAACAGCAGAGGAAGGCCGTTGGCAAATCCCGAAAGGTTTAATCGATCCCGGTGAAACTGTTGAACAGGCCGCATTACGTGAAGTACGTGAGGAAACAGGGTTGGACTGCAAAATCGTTGCTCCGGTTGAAAGTATCGAGTACTGGTTTTACGGCAATTATGACGGAACAAGAAAACGCTATCACAAACGCGTTGATTTTTTCCTTATGCAGCCAACCGGCGGTGATACAAGCCGCCATGATTCTGAGGTTGTGGAAGTTCGCTGGGTTTCGATAAACGAGGCTGTCAAAATGCTTTCATTCGAAAATGAAAGACAAGTGATGAATAAAGCCGCCAGTCAAATCGAGATATTTTCCAAGGCTTGAAATATGCGAGATATTCCGGTCGGAAACGGATCATTTTTGGTCAATTTCGACGACCGCTACCAGATTCGTGATGTTTATTTTCCTCATGTCGGGCAGGAGAATCACACTGAAGGATTTCCGTGTAGATTCGGTGTTTGGGCAGACGGCCAGTTTTCCTGGATTTCCGATCAAGGCTGGAAACGCTCGCTCGGCTATCTTTCGGAGACCTTGGTAACCGATGTGCGGCTCGAGAATCAATTATTTGGACTTGAGATTCGATGTAACGACACGATTGCAAGCCATGAGAATATCTATCTCCGCCGACTAAGTGTAAAAAACCTTACCGATCGTACAAGGGAAGTAAGAGTTTTTTTACATCACGATTTTCGAATATACGAAAATAATTATGGTGATACGGCTCTGTATGACCCCGAAACACAATCAATTATTCATTACAAGAAACACAGATATTTTTTGATTAAAACAGAGCCGGGCTTCGATTCCTTTGCGACCGGCCGTAAAGCATTTCAGGGACGCGAAGGAACATGGCGCGATGCCGAGGATGGAAATCTGCAAGGAGCGGCTATAACCGAAGGCTCTGTTGATTCTTCAATCGGAGTCTTTTTTACACTCTCACCTCATTCAATTGAAGAATTCTATTATTGGATCGCGGCAGGCACTTCCTACGACGAAGTTGCAGGACTCGGCAACCTCGTTATTCGCCGCGGGCCGCAGGATTATTTTGATTATACTGCAAACTACTGGCGTGCCTGGGTAAACAAGAATGACAACGATTTCCGACTGCTCTCTACCGATTTAATAAATCTATATAAGCGTTCATTGCTGATAATTCGCACACAGATTGATAATGACGGTGCCATTTTGGCGGCAAATGATCACGATGTAACCGAACGGGCAACCGATCATTACAGCTATCTTTGGACTCGTGATGGTGCCTTTGTCGCGAATGCTCTGGACATTGCCGGATATTCCCACCTCACACGCAAGTTTTTCGACTTTTGCTCCCGCATAGTACACAGGGACGGTTATTTTCTTCAGAAATATAATGCTGACGGTACCGTTGCTTCAGGCTGGCATGCTCTTTGGGATACAGCAAATAAGAAAAAACTTCTCCCGATACAGGAAGACGAAACGGCATTGGTTCTATGGGCTCTTTGGGAACATTATCATCGTTACCGTGATATCGAATTTGCGCAGCGTTTGTACACTAAAATGACTGTGCCGTGCGCGGAATTTCTTCTGGGATTTCGAGATCCGGCGACGGGTTTGCCGCTACCAAGCTGGAATTTGTGGGAAGACAGATTCGCAGTCCATACTTTTACGGCATCTACGGTAGTTGCCGGGCTGCGTGCGGCAGCAAATTTCGCATCGCTGTTTGCGGAGCAGCAGCGGGCGTCAAAATATCGCGCAGCTGCTGACGAAATTGTACAAGCAATGCGAAAAATACTTTTTCGGCCGGAAATAGGCCGCTTTGCCCGCTCTGTTTACTTAAATGGCGAGGGCGATTTTTCTTTTGACGATACGATCGATGCATCGCTATTTGGAACTTATTACTTTGGCTGTCTCGAAGCAAATGATCCGATGGTTGAGGGTACGATGTCGGCTATTGAGGCAAAATTGAGCGTTCGGGGAGGCATTGCCCGATTTGAAAATGACGGTTACATGCGCGGAGCCTTGGATAGCCAGCCAAATCCCTGGTTTATTTGCACTCTTTGGCTTGCGGACTATAAGACAGAAATCGCTAAAACCCCGGAAGATCTGAAAGCTGCCGAACATTTGATTCGCTGGGCTGCAGATTATTCACTGCCATCCGGTGTGATGGCAGAACAAATAGATGCGGCCTCCGGCACACCTGTTTCCGTTTCGCCTTTAACCTGGTCGCATTCGACTTTTGTGGCAGCCATTGCAAAGTATTACGATAAACTCACTAAATTGAACGACCGAATAAACTAACCCAATCAGATTTAATTTACAAAGAATTAAACAAATGCGAAGAGCAAAAATATTGGCCACTCTTGGCCCGACATCAAACACTGAAAGCATTATCGCGGCAATGATTTCCGCCGGAGTCAATGCCGTCAGAATCAATATGTCACATGGAACAAGGGAAGAACATTCCGCAGTTATTGATGCGGCGCGCTCCGCCGCTCAGAAATTGGGCGTTCCGCTTTCGATCCTGGTAGATTTATCAGGTCCTAAAATCCGAATTCGTTCACTGGAAGGTGGCCATCCGATAAATCTTAAAGCAGGCGATCTGATTACGATTACAACAAGGGATATCATCGGAAANGCAGAGGCGGTCTCCACAAATTTCGCCGAACTGCCGGAATCTGTCCGCCCGGGCTCCACCATTCTGCTCGATGACGGTGCGTTGGAACTGCGCGTTGAGAATGTTTCAGGGCAGGATGTCGTATGCCGGGTAATTGTCGGAGGAGAATTGAAGGAGCGCAAAGGAATAAATTTGCCCAATACAACATTGCCAATTCCTTCAATGACCGAAAAAGACCATCGTGACCTTGAATGGGCAATTGCCAAAAATGTTGATTATATAGCCCTTTCTTTCGTCCGCACAGCCGAGGATTGCCGCGCCGTCAAGCAATTGATAAAAAGCCTGAATCGTCGTGAGATAGGCCGCGCACTGCTGGTAGCTAAAATTGAAAAGGCCGAAGCAATCGAAAATCTGGATGAAATTATCGCAGAATCGGATGGAGTAATGGTGGCACGCGGCGATCTCGGCGTAGAGACCAGTGTCGAACTTGTTCCGGTTTATCAAAAGCGAATTATCAGCAAGGCGATCGCAAGCGATAAATTTGTAATTACGGCCACACAGATGCTCCAATCCATGATCGAAAGCCCCTACCCAACGCGAGCAGAAGCATCTGACGTGGCTAATGCAGTATGGGACGGAACCGATGCGGTAATGTTATCTGCCGAAACAGCGTCAGGAAAATATCCCGTCGAAGCAGTTCGGACAATGGCCCGAATTATCGATGCGGCCGAAACTATCAAGGCCGCTGAACTTCGGCGGCCGGTAAAATTATCGCAACCGCCTTCCGGACGTACCAGCCAGGCACTTTGCAAGGCCGCAACTTATGCTGCAAAAGAAGTTATGACCGAGAAAGTGGCAGTTTTCACTGAATCCGGATTAATGGCCCGCCGTCTTTCGAGTTTCAGATCCGGGCTGCAAACTTTCGGGCTTACTACTTCTATAGATGCCTACAATCAACTGGCGCTTATCTGGGGAGTACAGCCTTTTGTTCACGAAACAGCCTGGTCAACCCGCGAAATGCTTAAAATCGGAGAAAAAGTTCTACTCGAAGCCCAGGTAGTGGAAAAGGGCGAAACTTTGGTTATGATGGCAGGCAGGCTTTCTGGGCTCGGCCTGTCAAGTTCCGTAATAATCTGGACAATTGGCGAAGATATTCCTAAACGATAAATCAACGGACAATTTACCCTATCGTCCCGCCGAAAAGGCGTCCGACTCCTGCGGTTATCGCCATCGCTATCGCTCCCCAAAACAAAACTCGCAGCGAACCGGTCAAAACATTGGCACCGCCGGCATTCGCGGCAACGGCTCCCAAAACCGTAAGCGATAGGAGCGATCCAGCCGCAACGGCCGGAATAATATACTGGCTGTAAAAAAATGCAGCAATTATTAGAGGAAGCGAGGCGCCGGCTGCAAAGCTAAGCGCTGAAAAAATTGCTGCCTGAATTGGTCTGGCCTTAAGTTCCTCAGTAATGCCCAGCTCGTCACGTAAATGCGCTTCCAGGGCATCGTGTTTCATCAATTGTTTGGCTACTTCGCGGGCCAGCTCCGGCGTCAACCCGCGATCAATATAAATACCGGCCAATTCCATCAATTCCCCTTCGGGATCAGCCGCCAGTTCTGCTTTTTCACGCTCCAGATCTGCCTGCTCAGTATCGGCTTGGGAGTAAACGGATACATATTCCCCCGCCGCCATTGACAAGGCGCCGGCAAACAGCCCGGCAATGCCGGAAATTATTATTGCATCGCGGGACGATCCGGCGGAAGCGACACCTATAATCAGGCTGGCCGTCGAAACTATTCCGTCATTCGCGCCTAAGACAGCTGCACGCAGCCATCCGACACGATGCGATTTATGAATTTCCCTGTGGCGACGCGGAACCCAAGATTTACTGGTCATTTTTATTCGGACTCAAGGATGCGGCTAACAGTTTCCCGATTAAGGCCGGCTCCTTTTCGCTTTTGGTACTCCGCGGGTGAAATCTGAGGATCCCGCCAGGCATCAAGATGCCCGACCTGATGTACACATTGGATTGTACATGTCGGAGCACACCATTTTTCAGTAATATATTCCCGCTCCATATCTTCACGGGTATATTCCATTAACGGAATTCCGGGCGTTCCACGCTGCTGTGAGCACCAACTGACAATACCGTTCTCGTCAACGTAGAGATAACGTGCTCCGGCCCGGCATCGCCAATGATATTCCCCGCCATCAACCAGTGCGTCCTGAAACCAGTTCCAGCGTGCGTATGAACGTGCTCCTTTGGCCTTTATTTCACGGTAAACCTCTTTTTCACGATCAGTTAGGCCCTTATTAAGACCCATTTCATCATGAATGACTCCGACCGTAGATGAAAACCCAAGTTCACGCGCACGATTTGCAATAATCAGGGCTTCTTCGGGATTTGCCACGCCGCCGCCAACAACGGAATTGATGTTTACCTTGAATTTCGCATGATCACGAAGATTTACCAGTTTTGCATCCAAAACCTTAAGACTTTTCTTTGAAACATCATCAGGCGTTACATTGTCAATGGAAATCTGAAGATAGTCGAGTCCGGCATCGTTAAGTTTTTTGATTTTTTCAACCTGGAAGTAATAACCATTTGAAATTAATCCGGCTATCATTCCATGATGACGAATACGGGCGATAATGTCATAGATCTGCGGATGCATCATCGGCTCACCACCCGAAATTGTTACTACGGATGTGCCGAATTCCGCCAATTTGTCAATGCGTTGAAGCATAGTGTCAATTGGAACCGGATCGCTCGTCTTGTCATATTCGTTACAATAAGCGCAAGAGAGATTGCATCGCCGCATCGGTACGATATGAACAAGTACCGGATGTCGTGTCGAAGCGAAGGCGCGCAAGGTATGACGCACACCGCGTGTAAATCTGCTGAAACTGCTTGCTTTTGGCATCTTTCCCGATGATAGCCGGACCGGTTCCTGCCTAATGGCAATCTGATTACCGTCACGGCAGCAAATGCAAATTATACTTTTTACAAGGGCTTTAGTTCAAACCGACAAAAAAGACCCGGGACGAATTTTCCCGGGCCTTTTAAAATGGAACTTTCTAAGGAAATTGCCTAGCCTTGAACTATCTGTGTGCCCTTTGGAGGTTTTATGGAAAATACTGATGAATCAACATCGGCATTTTTTATTATATCGTAAAGAAATACAGTGGTCGTATCATTATTTTTTTCCACTACTTTTGCCTGTACAGGCATTCCGTTCGCATCAACCCAAAGATCAGCCGCCTTGTATGTTCCGACATTCTTTGGCGTTAATCTGATATGCCAGGTTCGGGTATTACCACCGACAGTTTCTTCACCAATATAGGTTGCATCGTAGTTTGCTTTGAGTTGTGTGCGGTTCATACTCAAAAATGCGAGGGCACCTCCCGCGCCGGCATTTCCTTTTGCCCCTTCTACCTTGCCGATAATTGCCTGATTGAGCCGCGGTCGATATAAAATGTATTGTCCTTTACCCACCGCAAGTTGTTCAGCGGCCGGCTTTTCCCAATCTACCCGAATTCGGATTTTGTCCACTGACTGGGCCGGAAGATATTGGATCGAGCCTTCATATAAATCGTTCTCGTTGAGCTGAACATTCGTTTTAACCATTTTTATCCGGGCACGCAACGATTTAAGCGAACGATTATGTGCATCCATTCTGTTCAAAATCTCTCCAAGAAGATTTTGAGCATTCGCCGTCTGATTTCCTGCGATTACCAGAGCGGCTAACATAACACCGGCCACAAACAATCTGTTTAAGTATTGTTTCATATTATTCCTGTTACATTAATAATTCCGCAAAAACTAATACGGATCCTATCTAACGTCTATTACAAGAACTTTTTCACCATTTGGCGCCGTCGTTTCGCGTATTTCGCCGATAGCCATATTTTGATTTCCCGTTATTTGACGCACGAACGCTTCCACTTCTTCACGGCTGCCTCTGAAATCCGATGATTTAAGTATTATCCGAGTTGCCGAAGAAGTAAGCCGCTCCCTGCGATCGAACCAGGATTTGGGTGTAAGAAAAATGAACGCCACAATCAAAAGACAGAATATGACGTAAACCGAAGTCTCCCGGCTGTAATCCCACAAAATAATTCGCTTCAGGCGTTCCATTTTAGAAACTGCATCAAGCCTAAATTACGCAATTGCAACAGTTTCGGCCACAGGAGTATTAATTACCTCACCTTCGACGCGGCCGTCCCGCATCCGAATAATTCGCGAACAGACAGCGGCCGCTTCCGGATTATGTGTAATCATTATAATAGTTTGGCCGTATTTTGTATTCAATTCACGAAACATCCGAAGAACAATTTCAGAATTTTCGCTGTCAAGATTACCCGTAGGTTCATCAGCAAGAACAATGGCCGGCCGATTTATGACTGCCCTTGCTAAGGCCACGCGTTGCTGCTCACCGCCGGAAAGTTCCAGCGGCTTATGATGCATCTTGTCTTCAAGCTTGAGCAAACGCAAAATCTCGCGGCGGTTTTCGGAATTATCAAGACTTTTACCCAGATGGATCTTCTCCGCAAGTTTCAGATTGCCCTCGGCACTCAAAGTCGGAAATAAATTGAATCGCTGAAAAACAAAGCCTATCTTTTGCCGGCGTATATCCGTTCTTTGTGCATCACTGATTCTGGAGATATCCTCTCCATCAATTATTATTGACCCGGAAGTAGGCGAAAGCAGACCTCCAAGTAAATGCAACAATGTTGACTTGCCGCAACCGGATGGCCCCATTATGGCTACAAATTCACCCTCAGTAACGCTGAGTGAAACTCCGCGAAGCGCAGGAACATCAATCTTGCCGATTTTATATGATTTAGTCAGATTTTCTGTTTGTAAAATTGTTTTCATCTGAATCAGACATCAATGAACTTTGGATGCGGCCGGCCCGGCAGTTTTCTGTAATGGATTTTGAGCCGTAACCTCGCTTAGTTTCTGATCAAGATCCACAACTTCCAGATCCCAGCTGTTTTCTAATACAAAGGCCGCGGGAGGATAGGTTTTGCCGATTGTTACGGATTGTGGGGATTGATAAGTCAACCGCATGGAGTATTTTTCTTTCGGCCGCGTAACTATGATTTCAAGCGGCAAACGCTTATATTCACCATTTGCAGCCAGGTCACCTTCTCTGCCATAGACTATGTCGGATTCGATTTCACCTTTCGTATCGAAAATCTGCTGACGTGCGAGACGTATTCCACCGACGCGATCAAACCAGAATCTTCGCTTGATAATCAATTCGCCATCGGCATTTCGTTTATATTCGTCCAGTAAATAATAACCGCGCAGAACTTTTCTCAAAGGTGATTTGGCAGGTTGCGTTTCATCCTCTTCGACCTGGAAAATGGTCGTCTGCGTATATATATTCGCCTGATCCGTCGGCTGCACAAGCATGGCATCGGTAAAATGCTGTGGGCGTAAATTAGCGAAAGCAGATACGTTCTTTTTTACCTCACCGGTTGATTCGCCGTTTCCCAGTTCAAGGCTTTTCTGCAGTTTTGAATAATCTGCGTTATTGCTTCCGATTACAAATTTACGGTATTTGCCGCTGCCGCCATCCTGCAAGATTGCTACGCGAAACTTCTCGCCGTCCGAGGTCATTTGAGCGACATCAGTTTTAATAATCGGCACCTGAACCTTCAGATAGATTTTCGCCGGACGTTGAACTACGATTTCACCATCGGCTGAACGGTAAATTTCCTTAGAGCCAAACTGTGCAAAGGAATTGTCTTCGAATTTCAAGTCCATTTTTGCCCGTAATGAAGATACGGCAGCAAAACGGTTTACTTCGGCCATTAATTGTTCGCGGCCGGCAATTTCATTTTTTAACAGTGTTGGCGTTTTGCTTTCTTTTTTGACAACATTACATCCTGCGCCAAAAGAGAAAGTGACGGCCATAATAAACATGATCGCGGTCAATTTAAGTCTTTTGTAATGCATCCCCGCAGTCAGATGAAGCCGCCTTTCTAAACTGTTGCACAGAAAATCAAAGTCAAAGTGCTGTTTCGCCAGCCACGGCATCAAATCGTAAATAATACCACGTCGGCAAGTCGATTCCTAACCCAAAAAGTATGCGGCCGCCGCCCGGAAATAATAGCCCGGGAGCAGCCGCAGATATTTATTATTAAGCTAAATTCAGACCGAATATACACCGGGCACTCTGGTCAGGTAATCCTGCATAGTAAAGGCGAAAAGGATTGCCAGCCAGAAGAAACTTGCAATCGCAGCAAGCCATATAAGTTTCGGGCTCCAGTAAACGTGCATAAAAAACAGCATTACGCATGCCATTTTTGTAAATGCAATCGCCAGGGCAACAAGCGTATTCGCCCCCGGGAAAATCCAGTCCAAATCAATGGTTGCAACGTAGTAGGTAAGAATCGTCCCGACTACCAAGACCGCGAAGACTCCCAAATAACCAGGTATTCCTATATGTACTTTTTCGTTGTGATTATCTGACATTGTTTTTACCAATTACAAAATTCTCACTTAATGTAAGAAATGACGGCCGAGTAAATAGAGTAACGGAAACAGGAAAATCCAGACTATATCTACAAAGTGCCAGTAAAGGCCCGACATTTCGACCGGAGAGTAATACTCGGCGCTGAAGGAATTACGATAGGCCATAAAAAGCAGCCAGGCCATAATTCCTAATCCGACAATCATGTGCAGGGCATGCAGACCTGTCATAATGAAGTAAATGACAAAGAACATCCGCACTTTCTCCCGAAATTTTTCCGGATCAAGTACGCCATTGGAATAATAGGCAATCCGTTCTGTCGGAGTCAGAAATCTTCCTTCCTCGGCCATTTTCGGCAGTTTCATATCTTTTTCAACGTCGATCTGAAACTCTCCGCGCGGATTTGACCTGTGAGATGAAGAAGCAACGTCAGTCGTCTGTTCGGATGCTTTTGCGCGGATTTCGAATGGAAGAGCAAATGCAGCGGCTTCGTGTTCTTGTGCCGAAGTTCTTTTATTCCAACCGGTTACGGGCACCAGTCCATGTTCATACTTATCGCGATATTCAATTACCTTAACACCTAAAAATGTTGCGCCGAAAAGCATCGTCAGGACAATCATCAGCACCTGCATGTTGCGGTTGCCCTTTTGAGCATAATAGACTGTCAGTGCCATTGTCAGACTGCTGACGATCAGCACTAAAGTATTAAGGCCTCCCCAAAAAGCATCGAGGTGATTACTTCCGGCGGCAAATGCCATTGGGTATCGGGACCTATAGACCAGATACGCAGCGAATAAGCCGCCGAAAAACATAATTTCCTGCACCAGAAAGGCCCACATCCCTATTGAGACGCTTTCCTCCTGCTGCCGCATATCCTCGAACTGATGTTGCAAGCCCGGGGTGTGGTAATGGAATTCTTCGTGTGTATCTACGTGTGACGACATAACGTTTCCAAATCGCTAGGCTGTTGCGGTCGGTTGAACGACGGTTTTACGAGCCGTTTCAAGGTCCAGACCGCTTTCTTCACCAAATTCGTAAGCTTCCCAGGTTACGACCGGCGGTTTTTCAAAATTTTCAGTAGGTGGCGGTGAGCTTGTCCTCCATTCCAGACCGGGAAGCATCCATGGATTATCACCGGCAGGCTTACCGTAAATTAAAGAGTGCGTAAGGTAAACAACCGGCATAACTAAGCCAACACCAAGAACAGAAGCGCCGGCAGTAGAAAAGATATTCAGGACCTGCAATTCTTCCGGGTATGATGCATATCTGCGTGGCATACCCATATAGCCGAGTATGAATTGCGGGAAAAATGTCAGGTTAAACCCAACAAAGACAAGCATTGCAGAAACCTTGCCCCAGAATTCCGAGTACATCTTCCCTGTCATTTTCGGCCACCAGTAATGCAATCCGCCGAGATAGGCAATGACCTGTCCCCCTACCATGACGTAATGGAAGTGTGCAACAACGAAATAGGTATCGGTAAGATGGACTGTAAGTCCAATAGAACCAAGAAAAAGCCCTGTCAGACCACCAATCAGAAACAGCCCGAGAAATCCAAGGCCGTAAAGCATCGGAGTATCATACGAAATCGATCCCTTATAGAGCGTAGCGGTCCAATTGAACATCTTGATTGCCGAGGGTACCGCCACAACCATTGTCAGGAATGAGAAAACCATTCCGGCATAGATTGACTGTCCGCTGACGAACATATGATGTCCCCAAACAAGAAAACCGAAAACAGCTATCGCGATGCTCGAGAAAGCGATAAATTCGTAACCAAAAATCTTCTTTCTGGAGAAATTTGAGATCAGCTCACTGACAACACCCATTCCCGGTAGAATCATAATGTAAACAGCCGGGTGAGAATAGAACCAGAAAAGATGCTGGAACAGAATCGGGTCACCGCCGATCGCGGGATCAAAAATACCAACACGCGCGATTCTTTCAATTGCCACGAGCAAGACGGTAATTGCTATGACCGGTGTCCCGAGGATCATTACCAGGCTTGTTGCGTATTGCGCCCAGACAAATAATGGCATCCGGAACCAAGTCATTCCGGGCGCGCGCATTGTATGTATGGTGACAATGAAATTCAGCCCTGTCAGTATCGACGAAAAACCGTTGATAAAAATACCGAGCCCGACGGCGACTACATACGTATTGGAAAACGTCGTGCTATAAGGTGTGTAAAAAGTCCACCCGGTGTCAACGCCGCCTTGAAGCAAACCGTAAATCGCGATTATTGCCCCCAACCAGTAAATATAAAGACTGAGGAGATTAATTCGCGGCAAAGCCAGATCTTTTGCCCCAATCATTAAAGGCAGAAAGAAGTTTCCCAGCACGGCAGGGATTGCAGGTATAAGGAAGAAAAAGACCATTAAAATACCGTGCTGAGTAAAAACTTTATTATAGGTAGCTGATTGAAGCAGGTCCGAAGCCGGCGTCAACAATTCAAGGCGAATAGTGGCCGCGTAGATTCCTCCTGCAAGGAACATCAGCGAGACCGTAATCAGGTACATTATCGCTATGCGCTTATGGTCTTTGGTCAGGAGCCAAGACTTTAAGGTGTACCCGTTATTGAGATAATTCTGTTTGGGTTCCACGGCCGGAGATCCTATTGCGTCAATATTCTGCATAATTCCTTACCACCCTATCTGTTGCTATTTGAAGCATTTGCTGCTTTTCCGCTTTGACCGGGAGTTGCCGTAGCCGCTGGCATTGCGGTCTGCCCGGTTACACCACTAAGCGATTTAATGTAAGCCACGAGAGCCATTAACTGCTCCTCGGTAACTTGTCCTTGAAATGTAGGCATTATCGGCTGGTAGCCTTCGACTATCTGGGCACTCGGATTAAGTATAGAATTGCGTATGTACTCATCATCTACTATTGCCGAGCCACCACCGACAAATTTAACCTCTTTACCGTAAATGCCTTCCAGTTTTGCTCCACGTTGTTGTGGCCCGCCGGCGTGACAGGAGGCACAACCGAGCTTGTTCTCAAATAAGTCCTTGCCCATCTCTACCGGTGTTTGTCCGGAAACGTTGCCGGCAAGCCAGTTATCATAATCGCGTTGCTCCATTACATAGATCCAACCGCCCATGCCGGAATGGTTGAGGCCGCAATATTCGGCACAGTAGAGATGATATTTACCCGGCTTTGTAGCTTCGAACCACATATATGTATAACGGCCGGGCACAACATCCGCTTTGGTGCGAAAAGCGGGAATGTAAAAGCTATGGATTACGTCTTCGGTCGTCATCGTAAGTTTGATCCGACGGCCGACAGGTACATGGAGCTCATTGATTTCCCTTTGTCCGGTGCTGTGCTGTACTTTCCACATCCACTGCTTACCGACTACATAGACATCCATTCCGTCATCAGGAAGCCTGTACTGCTCGTAATAAACTATTGCCCCGCCGAGGAAGATCGTCATCGAAATAATGAACGGAATTATCGACCAGGTAGTCTCGAGCACAATCGAACCATGCATTTCCTCCGGTGTCGCAAATTTTTCCTTGGCCCGATACTTGATCATAAAATAGAAGATCGCAGCTACAATCGGGACAGTAAATGCAACACTGATCAGAATCAGATAAAAATAAAGCGCATCTACCTGCCATGAAAATGACGAGGCCGAATCTGGAAATAATGGTACCCAGGAACTGGTTTGCATAATTAATTATCTCGCCGGTCTAGACCGGAAACAAAAATTACCTTATTTATTCTACAGGCCTTTCTTCCTGCCCTGATTTACGCTTGTTCAGCCGCCAGAAGACAAAACCCATAGCCCCTAGTCCGAAAAGGGTTGCAATAGCCGCGAGCCGCATCGCTCGCAGGATTGCAAACCCGTATTTACCGGTTGACGGGTCATAGTGATAACAGTAAAGCAACAATTGATCGGCGGCATTGCCAATTTTGTTTTGAGCCGCCTCGATCAGCCCGAACTTAATGTCTTTGGGCGAATAGTCGATACCATAGAAATAATGGGACAGCCGCCCGTCGGGGTTGACTATCATAATCGCGCTTGCGTGAGCAAATTGGTTCGACTTTTCGTCCCATTCATAGTTAAAGCCTGCGGCTTTTGTTACAGCATCTATAGAATCTTGTGTACCTGTTAAAAAGTGCCAGCCGTTTTCCGTCCCTGGCCGTGCATAACGTTCTATATAGGCTGCACGCTTGTTTGCGGCAAGGCCATTTTTTTCATTCTCTCGTGCATCGAAACTTATGGCTATAATGTCGAAATCTTTGCCCGCGTCAAGGTTCACGCCCTTTAAAGCTCCGACCATGCCGTTGAGCACCTGGTTGCAAAGCATCGGACATTCATAATAGACAAGAGCAAGTATTACCGGGCGTCCGAATTTGAAATATTCGCCGAGCTTAACTTCACGCCCGGACTCGTCTTTGAATATCGCTTCTAGCGGCAGCTGCTCACCGAGTCTTTGCTCGATACCGACTTTTTTAAGCGCCTCCGGGAGCCCGTTTGCCGAACCTTGTGACGGATCGTAATACTTCGGAGCATATAGCGGCGAATTGTAATGCTCGCTCTTTTGTGCCGTCACCGGCATTAGGAAAAAAGCGATAATCACAATTGCCAAAGCCGCCATAGGCCACATACTGCCTGGCCTGATTTGCCGCGACATCAATTTTTACCTCCTTCTCATCGTCATTTCTCGTCCCGAGCTTGCCGATGAGTATCTCAATTGCGATTCGATAAACAACTTTTCAGCATCCGGTGAAGAAACTGCGGCCGGTTTTTCCTCCAGCAGAATCTTTTTTGCCTCTTCAATCGGCAGCACTGTAACGGCTCCGGTCTTCGGATCTGTTGCGCCTTTCTCCAGAAGATTTTTCCATTCTTTTTCCAGCACCCAGTACTCCGATTGTGGCGGTGTCAATTCCAGATTAACACGGCCAGTTGGTGTATCTACGCCAAAGCCCGGCGCACCCTGAAGCCTCGGCTCCGGCGGCAGACGTTCTTTGTCGTTTAGAGCTAAAGGGTTGTCCGATGATTTCGTTTCTTTTGCATTCTCTTCTAAAACTCCATAAAGCGCCCACATCAGCCAAAAAGTAACGACAATCAAGAGGAAAAGACCAATGCCAAAAGCAACTATTCCGCGGACACCGACAACGTTCTCTTCGTATCCCTTTTCGATACTGGCTTTCGATAGATGCTGTTGCTTGTGTGAACTCATAAAATCACCTTCAATTCAAACAAACGGAAACTCAGTGCCCGTGCCCATGCTTAATCGCATTTTCAAGGAACGGATCCATTACGGGGACTAACGGACGTTTTGCCAGTTGTCCGAAGAAATACCAAAGCCAGATGCCGCCTATTGCAAGAGGGCCGACTATATCCATCCAACTGAAGGATTCGGAAAGCGGCAGGCTTGCGCCGTGAGTCGAAATCCTCGGATTGGGGCTGATCAAAAAGAACATGTCAACCAGCCGCATCACAAGTACGAACAGTGCTATCGAGGCAAGCATCCGGGCATTTCGCTTCCAATCCTGTTTAAGTAAAACAAGAAACGGAAAAGCGAAATGGAACAATACCAAAATCATCCCGACATAGAACCAGCCCGGAGTCATACGGACAAGGTACCAGGTTGTCTCCTCCGGAATATTGCCGGAATAGATGATCAGAAGCTGAGAAAAATTGAAATAGGCCCAAACCATTACCAGGGCAAGAATAAGCTTTCCGATATCATGAAAATGACGTTTACCCAAAACCCTTTCCATTGGCGACTTGCCGCCGAGAAAAGCCAGGATAATGATGGAAAAGCAGAAAGTGCTTAATGCCCACCCGGCTACGAACAGCAGGCCCCAAATAGTTGAGAACCAGTGCGGATCGAGCGACATCACCCAATCGACCGCTGCAAAGGTTATTGTAAGCACATAGATCACCATAGTCGGGCCGGAGAAGGCGGTCGCCTTCCCGAGCCAGCCGGCTGCCGTCTCGTAATCAGGTGATCTGTCCTGTTCCGCTGACCAGCTATTCAATAGATAAACCATCACGCCAAACAGAATGAAATAGATTACTCCGCGAATAATCCACCACATTGGCGTCATATATGCGCCGCGCTGAATAACAGTAAAATCATCAGGCGGAAGATGCGTCCACTCATAGATATGCGTAACACCCAGAGCTAGTGGAAGCCAGAAAATAAATACTAATGGTAAAGTCCTTGATGCAGCTTCTACAACACGTCTGATGACTACCCCCCAGGCGCCGCCTGTTAGATATTGCAGCATCACAATGCCGATACTGCCGATTGCAATCCCGCCCCAGAATATGAACCCGAGAAGCCATGATCTCAGCGCCTGTTCGAGATTGAAATAGGCTCCGGCCGCCCATATGACAAGAGCAATTCCACCGATGCCGAGCGCGATAGCTCTAAATTTATTCAATTCCGCCGGAGCTTGATAATTCAATGCCATTACTTCGCACCTCCATGAATTTCCGCGGCCGGAGGTGTTGCCGTTGACGATTTGGTCATTTTCATTGTTTGTGTCGGGTCTTGAGCTACCTGCAATGCACGGATATAGGCAACAATGGCCCAGCGGTCAGCGGTCGAGATCTGCGCTGCATAACCATTCATCCGGCCCCAACCATTAGTAATTACGTCGAAAAAGTGTCCTACCGGAGCGTTACGAAGGCGGTCATCATGATATGTTGGCGGTTTAACAAATCCGCGCCGCACTATCATACCGTCACCGTTACCAACCGGGCCGTGGCAAACTATACAGTAAATGTTATAGCGGCTTTCACCCCGATCGATTAGTTCCTTTGTAACGGGAACCGGGAATTCAGTGATGTCGTTAGGAAAACTAGTAACCAATGTATTGCCTGCGGCATCCGTTGTTGTCTGAACAGGCGCGTTTGGATTGGGATTATCTATTTTCCCGGTATAAAAGGCTTTGTTCGCATGAAGCATACCACGCGGTACGGTACCTTCGGGGATATCGCGTGACGCGCGTTTATCCTTGAAAAAATCGCTTTCCTGATATGCTTTGTAGCTCGGCTGGACGTGCATATCAAGACGAACGCCACAGCCGGCATTAAACAAAACCGCTGTCGCCAATATAAAGCCAAAGCGAATGCCCGATGG
>FUFK010039780.1_pt1 | contig 44781 bp, 65 predicted proteins | sample 1021851 | NCBI WGS metagenome assembly FUFK01 (sample SAMEA51879418, study PRJEB19060) | metagenome
TCAGGAGCGTCTAATGCAGACGGTGGCTTCCAATCTCTTCTTCGCTCTGTTTTTTCACGAGATTGCGAATCTCGACTTTTTCTATCAATCTCAGCCATTATGCTCTCCTTGATTCTATTTTAGCAACTTCCTTTGCATATCTCTCAAGAGGTATGTTCATTTTTTTAGCGAAAGCTACTTGACCCGGTGACAATTCTACCGTTTTTTTCCGCCCTGATTTTACAGATCGTCCATTGGACGTTGCAGGAGCAACGGCTTGGGCGTTTTGCCGTTTATCCTGAAACTTGTTTGGAAAACTATCTCTCATACGCTTATCTATTTCAGCGTAATACTCATCAGATGTTGGATCAAAACCTTCTGAACCAACTAATTGCTGATGTAATCCTTGAGCCGCACCTGTCATAACCATGTCTGATCCGAACCAAGTATTTGATTTCATCCAATTTTGTAACTTTGGATCAAGATCTTCTACTTTAGGAGCTTGTTGTCTTTGAGGTGGTTGCTCTTGTTGTTGTGGTTGTGNTTGAACTTCTTGTTCTGATCTAGCTTTCTGTATTCTCAATCTTTCTTTCTCAATAGCTAATTTTGCCATAACATCTTGAGCTTCAGCCATTTTTTCAGAATCACCAGCTTCATAAGCTTCTTTAAATAATTTTTTAGCTTGATCAGTTTGACTTTCAACACGAGTGCCATATTCACTAATATAACCTTTATCTAAATTAGATAATTGTTGTTTTAGTTGATCATTTTCTTTTTTCTGCTGTTGTGCATATTGCATAGCAGCATCAGCTTCTTCTAATGCTTGTTTTCTTTTTGCTGTTAATTGATTAATTCTTTTTTTTACATTTTCACTGTAATCTTCTAATTCATCAGTTTGTTCTGAAGTTTGTTTTTCCTGAACATCTGTTCGGGGTTCTTCTTTTTGCGGAACAACTGGTATTTCAGATTGAGATGTTTGTTGCTCTGCTTCTTCAACATCTACAGAAACTACTTCGTTTTCTTCTACAGCATTTTGATTTTCTATATTCATATTATTCTCCAATTCTTTTATACATAGGAAATATCACTAGGGTCAAGTATTGTTGCGATAATATTGTCATCATTTATCAATCTTACCTCTAAATTCTCGACTTTAAAGCGATTTCCCGCATATCTTCCCATAAGAATCCAACTTTTCTCAGAACACCAAGCACCTGTTGGGAATTTCCCAGTATCAGAATAAGCGTCTGGACCTAGTTTCACGACATACCCAGCAACAGTTGCAAAACTTTCACGATCTCGTGTCGCATCAGGTATGTAAACACCACCCTTTGTTTGTGACTTCATATAATAGGGTATAACAAGAATTCTATATCCTACTGGTTGAGGAAGCCTTTCCAAAGCAGAAGCTTCTAATTTAGAAGGGTCTTTTGAATTGGGGTTATCTTCTATTTTTGGAAAACCTTTTTTAACTGCTTCAGGTATTTCCATACTTATTGCTTGTTTTTTACGTGCGTTAGCAATTCTTTCTGGCACGAATAGTTTCTTAACCATCTTCTAGTTCTATACCTTTCATCGCGGCTTTTATTTCTTCTTCAGCGTAAGTCATGCCACGTATTTGACCTACAATGAACCGATAGTCCTCTATGGATTCTATCGTAGTGCCATTAGAGAGTGTAATCATAAAATCTTGTTTACGCTCCCTTATGTTCTTTAACAAATGTTCAGCTAGTTTTATTCCGTCCACTTTTTTTCCTTATAGCTTCTTTGCCTTTTCTAAAAATACTAGCAACCTGAGTTTTACCCATCACTTTTGCTCTTTGTTCTCCAACTGTGAGGATTTGAATTTTTCTTGCATATGGTTTATTGACTTTTTTAACCTTTGCAACAGTTGCTCTTGCGTCAGATGGAGTTGCGAATTTGATGCTAACAGTGTCTTTAGGATTTTCATCCGTGTATAAACGTCTGCCACTTCCTTTTGGTTTCTTACCTGTTCCAACTTTTGGGTCTTTCTTTTTAGCCATTATTTTTTCTTATTTATCATTTGTAATCCTTGTTTACCAAACCTATATCCAAAACTGCTGCCTATTATTATATACAACATATTTGAAAACCAATTCGGTGTATTTTGATCTAAGAATACAAATCCCTCTTTAACATATGGTTGAGTCCAAGGCAAAAAGCAGCAAATTAATATTGCTCCAAATATAAGTGACCAAAACTCGTCCTTCCAACTCTCACCCATTTGATTTGTAAGAGCCTGTTCATTCAACATTGAACTTGTCGCTTCTGTCTCGTAAACTTTCGCTTCGGCTCTAGCTCTAGCTACTTTGACTTCTGTTTCGGCTTTCGCTTTATCAACTCGACCTTGTAGCCATGTTCCTGCAAGNCTACTTATAGGTCCTATTATGCTCCCTAACATATTACTCTCCTATTTTGGTGGGGGGATTTATCTGCAAAAAATTTATCACATTTTGTTTAACAATAATCAAAGGAAGCCTTTCTTTAGTTAAAGTTAAAAGAAACAGACACCCCCCATAAATTTAGCATTTCCATCTTCTTCTTGCTTGTCTTATTCTTGAATTAGGATCATTTCTTGTTTTTGCTGAACTTCGTTTTAACTGACCCAATGATCTCGCACAATATGATTTACGTCTTTTAGCGGCTTTACTACCTTTTTTAACTTTTCCTGTAACTGCTGTCTGAAGTTTACTACCCGGATTTTCACGTCTATATCTGGCAACCCCTTTAGCAGTCATTCCTGCACCTTTTTTAGTAGGTCTTTTATCACCACTTTTTATGGTGTAACCTTTCATACTACCTTTTTTTCGTGCCACGTTTCTTTCTCCTAGCTGCTTCAACTCTTCTTGGCTTACCTGCTGGTTGACCTATTCTTTTCTTTTGAGCAATTCTTTTGGCTTTTTCAGAGCTTGACATCTCTCCCGCAGTTTTTGGGGTTTTAGCAGATACCCTCTTTGAGGGGCGGCAATATGGAGTACCCCGTTTCTCACCCTTGCTTCTCCCACAAGCCTTCCCCGTGCGGACATCTTTCCAATCCTCCTTAAACCATCTCTTTAACGCTAAACCAGCTTTTGTTTTGCGTACAGCCATTAGAAAGTCCTAGTACGTTTTCGCCTTGAATTTTCAACTTGACCACAACCTCTAGCAATAAATCCACCTTTAGCCATCTTAACAACGCCACCAGTAGCTTTCTTTTTTGCCTTTTTAGAAGATTTACCATAATTAGCTGCACCAACCTTCCTACATTTAGCGATAGCTCCTGAAGCATATGCTGATGGAAAAACTCTATATCTAGCTTTNACTTTNNGATAACAAGCGTCTTTTGGCATAACTACCCCTTTATTGTTTTAGTAATCCATAAAAATAATGCATATACAACTAAACCATATACTGTTGCAATTCCAATATCAACTAAATGTTCACGCATATGATAGATGAATTGAATACCAGCTTCAACATCACTGCCACCACCTTCGTTAAAATTAACTGTTTTAGTTAAGTTTTCTACATCACTTATTGTTTGTTCCATCATTTTTTCTTACTCTTTTTTCGGAACCGATTTAGGAACGCAATAAGCCTTAACCCAAATTTTGCTATCCCCTGCGAGGGAAGGATCGTAGTTTTGCGACCTAATTTTCTGTGCAATTCTAAGACACGCATCCAAATCACTGAAGTAGACACTTTCCTGCACTGTTCCTGATAAAAATACAACTAACAACCATGTCATTTACCATTTTCTTTCGACCTTGTAAAAGCTGTCGTACCCATAAAAGTAGCGACTATACCTAAATTTGCCACAACATATGTTGAAAGTAAAGCTGTCACCATCTCAACTCGTGCATCTGGTATCACTGGTGACATAACTAATACTATTAATATGATTGATGATATAGAAGAAACCCAACAAAGCATACGTTGTTGATCTTGCATCTTGTCAGAGTTTTCAAGTCGTATCATATGTTCAGATCGTGAGAGCTCCTCGTCACTTACAATTCCGTCACCATCTAAGTCAAATTGCTCATATTGACTGCCTTTTTGTAATTTTTTGCTCATTTAAAACTATCCTTTATACTTCTTATTACGTTTTTAAGCGTAAATGGTTTTTCATTAGGTCTATACTTACACTGTATCTCTCGTGGACATTCACCTGCACCAATAGGTACAAATTCATTCCATTGCGTGTAATTTGCTCCAACATAAACACAAACTCTTGTTTTATCTTCTAACAGTTGTTTTGCTAATCTGCAAGTCGTATGCTCTTTGTCTCTAGCAAATACTACAATCGCTAAAATAGAAAAAACACATATAAATAAAATTAAATAATATATTAAGCTATATAACATTATCTTGATGTAACTGCTACAGACACGAACCAGATCCCCCAAAAAATACAGGCACAACCTATAAACAAAGCGATACCCATGATAGTGTAATCTCTCATTTTTCTTTTTTGTTCTTCAATAGCGTATATAGCTTCTTGTCTTTGGCGGCGTATACGACCTTCTTCTTTCAGTAGGTTCTCCCATCCTGCCATGCCATAATGACCTATAATCCAGTTTTTAAGTTCTTCTCTTTGTTTTTGTATTTGTAATTTTGCTGAATAACTTTTAAGAGCAACTTCTTCTATAGAGCCATTAAATAATCTATCAAATGTCGAAGGGTTATTGGAGTTTTTGTTTATGTTATCAATATCAGAAACGGCACCCATCCATTTGCCGAGACTTTCTGTTATTTCTTCAAATTCACGACCCGCTTGAACAAGACGTTTAACTTGTCCATAGGCAGCACTAGCAGCGCTAATTGCTGTGGTTAATGTTAACGGGTCGATCATACACTAGAAAATACCTTTGAATTCTTGACCTGTCATTTGTGAAGATGTGCCACGTTTCACGATACCGCCTTTTTTCATAAAGCCCATCTTGTTACGAACTTGAGTTGGTAGTTTTTTCAAACCTTTGTTACCTTTAGGAACTGGCTTTAATTTTTTCTTAACTGCACCACCTTTTTTGAAAGCAAACTTATCTCGATCATCTCGAATTTTTATAATTTCATCACGAATACTCTGTTCATCTTTATCAGTTAAACCACCCTTACCTAAAGCATATTGTAATTGTTTTATTCTATTACTTGTATATTTATCAAAGCTAGGTGACATTTTAATTGTTGATAATCTTGGTCTACCTCTTCTAGCCATAATTATTTCTCCTTTTTAGGTCTGCCTTTTTTCTTTAATTTTGTTTTAGCAACTTTAGGTTTAGCTTTTACTTCACCACTGTCAATTATTTTTTCAACCTCTGGTTCTTTTACTTCTTTAAATATTGGTTCAGGATTATTAACAGCTTCTTTAGCTTTTCTCCTCTCAACCTTTTTTTCTTTCTCTACTTGATATATTTTTTCTCTAATAGAACTAACCACTTTTATTTCTCCTATTGTTTGCATTAAATACCGCAATATCTTTTTGAGCTTGTATACGCTCTTCTGCAATACGTGTTTTATCATCTAACGCCTCTTCTGAAATGTCAATTCTCTGTTGGTCAACTAATCGTTGATTTCTTTCTTTTTCACGATCTAAATCTTGTTTTTTATCAAATTCATCAGCTTTTCTTTGAATATCTTGTCCTCTAAGAGCAAGTTCTTGTTTTCTAATAGTGACTAAAGGATCTTCTGATCCATCTGGAGCTAATACTTGAGCATATTTCTCTGTCAACTCACCGATAATAACTGCTGCTCTATTTTGAACTTGTTCTTGCATTTGTTGCATCATCTGTGGATTTTGTTGCATCATCATTTGTTGCTCTGGCGGAGTATTTTGCATTATCTCTTCTTGAGCCATTGTCTCAGCCATAAAACCTATGTGCTCTTGGATATGTCCTTGCAATGTCATAATGATAGCCGCGTTAGCTTGTGCAACTGGTGTTGACAATATTGCTAAATGAGCTTCAATATGAGCTTCATGGTTTTGCTGTGGAAATGCTTGTAATCTTTGTCCACGCATGGCTTCTTGATTTTCTTTTGCAGGATTTGCAGGTTGCGGTGGTTGAGGTCTAGGTAGTATTTGATCAATATTCGACACACCTAACGCTTCATACATCTTACGGTATGCTTGATACAATCCTTGCGAACCACCATGTATTTCTGGATTACTTTGAACTAATTGTAATTCTGTCTGTGCAAGAGCGATTCTTTGTGACATCGAAAAAATGTTCGGGTCACTAACAGGTATTACATCTATTCTATCATCAAAATCAGATTGTTTTATCATTGGGTCAATACCCACTTGATAAGGATAAGGTGTTGGATTTTGTGAAAATACTTTTGCTAATAATTTAAATTCTTGTTTTTGAGAATAATGAAGTCTTTTATGAATAGCACTCATAACTTTTGTGCCACGTTCCATAATCGCCATTGTTGTACCAACAGGTGTTTCACCACTCATTTCACCTATCTTCATATCAGCCATAGATGCGAAACGTCTGCCAGAGTCTACTAATGTTCCTAATAATTGATATAATGTAGCTGACGGCTCTTTAAACGGCAACGCCATCAATGATTGACGTATATCCATACCTGCGACATCAATATCTCGAAACTCACCGGGTGCCAAAGGAGAATCTTCATCTCTAATCCTTGCACCTCTTGCTTTAAAACCAGCAGGTAAATTACTTAACGTACCCGCATCAATCAATTGTCTAAGTAAACTTGTTGAAGCTTTGGATAAACCACCCATCATGTGAGTCAAACCAAAACCATAAAAACCAAGACCCGGTAAAAATTTATAATGCACAAAATATTGTTTCTTACGCATCAACGTATCATTCGGATCATAATTTCTTCTAATAGAAAGTATCTCACCTGTTTTTTCTAATATAGAAACAATATAAGGATACTTTAATCCTGTTTCTTCACCACTTTCATCTCTATCCTCAAAACCAATTAAATCAAGATTTGTGTGCACCTCATGGATTACTAAATCTTCATCATAAGATGAAGGTGAAACACCATCGTTTTTGTCAAGCTCTTCTTTTATATCTGTGTAATTAGTAGCACTTTGATCTGATTCAGGTAGATCTGTGTCTTTATAAAATCCAGTTAATTGTAACTTACGAATATCATTTTTACTCATGGTTACAACATGAGTAACACGTGTGGCTGTCAGTAAGTCTGTCGCAGAATAGGGGACTATTATATCTTCAGCGTGAACAAACTTACTAACAGCTCTTTGAAGGAGAGGATCGAAATAAATCTTTTTAAATGTTGAGCCTACTATTGGGAGATAGAACAACATCTGATCTAACTCAGGATCAAACTCCTCCATTGTACAAGTTATTTCGTAATTCATGTAATTTTTAACACGTTCAGCTTGTGCAACTATTTCTGGTGTCTCTTGACCTGTGATTTGTACACGAACAGGCCCACCTGCTGGTAATAATTCACGATAAGCTTGTGCTTGAAATTGTGTTACAGATTCAGATAACAAAGGATGTATGACACCTGTTGCACCTTCAAACGGTTCAGTTCTATCCTCATATTTAATACCAAGTAATTCTAATCCAGATTTATATACTTGTTCCCATTCATCACGAGATGATATGTCATCTTTTATAGATTGAGATAAATCACCTGATATTTTGCCTAAATCACCTTCATCAATAAAATCTGCTAAATTAGCATCAAAAGGTGCATCTTCAGCCAACATAGCAGATTCTTGTTCTAATTCACCTATGATGGCAGTGCCATCTTCTAACTCTGTTATATTCGGTTGCTCTGGTACTTCAACAATATCTAATTGTTCTGCTAATTCCTGTATATCTTCGGCAGGTCCTCCTGCTCCTAAAGGTATTTCAGCCATTAAAATATCCTCACTATTCCACCTTTGTTATATTTTTTACCCGGTAGTGGAGTACCCGGTGCTTTGTGCATACTCTTCATGCCAAACTCTATGTCAATAATGTCTTTTATTAAATCATCACCATAACCTAGACGACCAAGTTGCCTTTTACGTCTTTCTCTAGCTTTAGGTGTTTTCTTTTTTAACATTAAAAATGACCTTTAAAATTATTACTAGTTCTTACTGCACCACCCATGTTCATCTTCTTAGGTTTCTTTCTTTTTAAAGATTGACCTCTAATTATTTTTTTTATTTCAGACATACCTCTACCTTGATCTAAAAGATACTCTGCTTTATCTCTTTCCATAGTATCTCCAAACTGATCTAAAAATTCTTGTCTTACTTCAATCATTTCATCACTAAGTCTGCTCATAATATCTCCTTTTAAAAAGTTCCTTTAAAATTATTTGGTTTTGCGAACTTAACTCTTTTTTTAACAACTCCACCTTTTGCCATAGGATCACCTCTTCTGGATAATTCTTCACGAGCTTTTTTTTCAGCTTGTTTTTCTGACAAACCTTGTGACAAATATTTTAAAAATAAATTTTCTAACGTGCTTTCTGACTCTGGAACACTCATTAAAAATGTCCTTTAAATTTTGTTTTTGTATTCGCTACAATACCACCTTTATTAAAAGGTAAAAAAAACATTTTATCTTTATTTGATGGTAAAGTTAATCTTTTAGTACCCTCTAAAAGATCAAAAACATTTCTTTTATCAAAAAATTTTTTTGTTCTTTTTGCTTTAGCCATCTTTCTAGCTTTTTTATCAAAGTCACCAAATGCCATTAATAATACTCCCTTTTCTCTCGGTAATATTCATCATCTTCATAGTCGCTTGGAGTGATGATAAACCCTCCTTGACGAAAACGCAAGATAGCTTGTGTCATACTATCAGCTAAATCGTCATTTTCTCCATTTGGAAACGCGGCACATTCTTCTACAACTTCGTCTGCAAACTGTGTGTCAGGTCGCCAAACCATGCCACTTTCAAAGACAGGAGCACATGAATTCATACGTGTAAACTTGTCTGCACCTCTACTTGGCGTAAAAGGTGTTACAGGAATACCCATGCGTCTTAGCTCATGTGTCAATGGTGTACCTGTTGCTTTTTGTTCTATCAATATCATATCAGGATCATAGTCGTTGTATAATTTATGTGCAACTTCTTTTAATTCTGGAAAATCCCAACGTCCTCTCTGTGCGTCAAGAAGTATGATTGCTTCGCCCTCACCTTCATCTGGCTGAAAGATACCCCAAGTTGTAATTGCAGAAAAGTCAGCTCTTTCAGATTTACTATATGCAGTATCATAAGATTGTATGATATAACTTACGTGTGGTGGATCATTGTTCTCCCAGATGTTCCACCACTCCCTTTTGATAATCGCACCTTCTTCAGCAGTGGGATTCTGCAAATACTGTGCGTTCCATTTACCAACAGGAATAGAAGAACGTACTGCTTCTAACTCCTCACGTTTCCAATACTCGGGCCATAAAACATTGTCTGTGTCGGGAAATATAGCTGGGAACTCTACAACTTCCCATTGATCTGCACCACCCTCTGCCTGTTTCTTCAATACTTTGGCAGTCAAATCACGAACACTCCATCTTGTCATAACAATGATAATCGAACCACCCGGTTGCAATCTTTGTCTTGGCCCTGAAGTATACCATTCATAAATATTATCCAAAGCAGAAGGACTCAAAGCATCTTGTTCAGAAACAGGGTCATCAATGATAAGAAGATCAGCACCACGTCCTGCTAACGCACCACCCACACCAACAGCGTAGTATTCTCCACCTTTATTTGTAGACCAACGACCAGATGCTTTGGCATCAGATGCTAACGACACATCAGGAAATATGTCAGAGAACTCTGGTGAATCAATCAAGTTCTTAACCTTGCGACCAAAACCTACAGCCAACTCAGATGTGTGTGTCGCCTGTATAATTTTACTTGTCGGCTTACGACCCATTAGCCAAGAGGGAAACAAATAGCTTGCAAACTCAGACTTGGTGTGTCGTGGTGGCATATTAACAATCAAACGTGTTGACTTGCCATCTGCTACATTTTGCAATTTATCTGCATATATTTTATGATGTTTACCCTCAATGAAAGCGGGCCATACGTGTTTAACAAAATCTATAAAATTTTGTCTGATACGTATCTCTTTTATTTAAGATCATCTAAGACGATTAACGATCTCACCGAGTTTAACCATTTCATCATCGGTGAGATACTCAGTTGGTATGTTAAAATTATTCGTCATTATACAGGTTATCAAAAATCCTATTTACATCTAATGTATAGTCTAAATCAGATTTTGAATAATGTATGTGTTGCGATGGTCTGAAATCTGGAGCACCTTCTCCTGTTTGAAACCAAGCTGGATGTGTAACTCGAACTCTGTTATTAGGCAAGGCAACAAGATTACCTGTCCACTCACCTGCATCAAGCAAGATACATAACATGACTCTGCTTATGCTGTGCAGGATCATCTGCTATTTCACTATCTGTGTAATCTACTGTGAACAAATATTTAGCTGGATACATCTCACTACCTATCTTTGCTAACCAAGGACAAGGTGTAGCTCTATCCAATGTATACACAGCATGAGTGTGAGATGAGCAATCCCAAGGCTGTGCATCATGTGTATCCATAGGTTCGGGCCATTCCTCAACAGGTATGTCTGCCATCAAACCAGTGATAGGCATCCTAGCCCACATTGCTCCACCGTGAACATTTGGACTTTTTGTTCCATCTGTTTCACAACCTGTGAATATAACCTGAAAGCTTAAACATCTGTTCGGCATGGTCGTTACAGCTATCGCCATAGCGTGTATAAACTCTCCGTGATATTTTTCGTGATTACAGGTGTACTCCCTCCTCACCCAACACTTGAAGTGAGGTATATTACTCTGTAAATACGGCATTACTTCTTTTTAGTTTTAGCCTTTACCTTCTTGATAGCTTTTTTAAGATTGTTGACCTTGCCACCTCTCTTCATGCCTTTGGTCTTAACCTTACCACCCATCTTCATGCCTTTAGCCATCATTTTTCTAGGTGAAACCTTACCACCCATAGCGTAGCCTTTTTTCTTAACTTTGCCACCCTTTTTCATTTTGACTTTGCCACCTGCTTTATAACCCTTTTTCTTCATCATCTTATTTGCTCCTTTGCTGATTTGTTGAGGGATTTTTGATCTCGATATTGTCATTACCTAACAGAACTTAAAAAATTATCAATAGCGTTGTCAAGTGTATTAACAGAGCCACCTTTTTGCATAGCAGTTACAGGAACACCTTGTAAATTAAATAAGTTTCTTAACAATTCTGGTGATATACCTTGTGGCAACAATGGTGATGTTGCAGGTAAAGTTGGCAACGCAGGTATTTGAAAATTAGGAACTCTAGTTGAAGGAACTACTACATCTAATGGATTTGTCGGTGCCACAGGTGTAGGAGCTTCAGCAATAGGTGCTGTAGGCGTTTGTGTGGCTTCAACAGGAGCAGGTAACATACCTTGTATCATATCACGCAGTCTCTGCTCTTCTGCTAGTTTTCTCTCTGCTCTGTCTTGATCACGTTTTCTTTCTTCTTGACCTCTAAGATATGCAGCTTGTGATCTAGCCGTATCAGCGTAATACTTACCAACACCTGCTGGAGTGCTTGTATCATAACCTAACATATCTATAATCGGCTTAGTAATACGATTTAATCCAAACATATTATCAGGTGCACCTTGTGTAAGTGAACCACTAGGTAAAGCACCTTCTGTTAATGGTGAAGTGCTTTTAATAGTTCTTAAATCAGTAAATTCCTTTGGTTCTTTTTGTGGAAGCATATAACTAGCCGCTCTTTCTCCTGCATCTATATTTGGCATAGGTGCAAAAGCAAGATTCTCACTACCCATCTCTTCGCCAAAGTCAGGATCATATCCTGCAATCATTCCTCTAGCTATTGTCTCTACTTCTGGTCTTGATCTATCAAGTATTTTATTTTTAACTCCTTGACTACTAGCTTTATTTACACGTTCAACAATTTCTTTTGCCTGTTTTAAATCCTTGTTTGTAAAATTACTACCAACTGTAACACCACCATTCTTAAAACCCTGAACAATACCACCATCATTCATACCCATTTGAGTTCTTGGCCCTAAAATAAAACGGTTTAACAGTTTCATAATACCAGACTGTTTTTCTTCTCCAGAAGATCGTAAAGGCTGTCCAGTTTGTGATGCAAGAATCAATTTAGCAATGTCATCTACAGTTAAATCTTTCTTAGGAGTTTCAGGGTATATACCAACTGTTCCTGTTTGTGCTTCACCCATCTCTTCTCCATATGTCTCACCCATAGGAGAAATGTTTAACATATTAAATACATCAACTTCAGGTCCTGACAGCTTTTCACCTTCTGTGACCATTCTTGCTATCTGTTTTAATCCCTCTGGAGAAAGTCTTTTAGAAGCCGCTTCTCTTTCATCGGCAAAAGGATCAAAAACATCTATCGGTCGAAAAGTATATTCGCCTGTAGCTTCATCATAAATACCTTCAACTGGCTTTTCAATTAATGCTTGTCTTTCTACACCACCACCAAATCTATTAAAATCACCTGTGTCTAAAACTCTATCTTCTGTACCTAAATCATCTATATCTTTGACACCTTCTCTCTCTTCTGTGCCTAAATCATCAATGTCTTTTGTAAAAAGTTCATCAATAGCACCAGCACCAACACCTTTAAAAGCATCAATAGGATCAGCAGGATCAGCCGCTTGTGATATTTCAGGCTTTGGCAATGGAGGAGAAATATTTGAACTAATATTATCCTCTCCAATTCTCATAGTATCAACACTCATTGGAAGATTTGGTTTTAAAACTGGTGTTGTGACATTAACAGGTTCAGAATCATCTGACTCAATAACCGTTTGTGTAAAAGGCACATTACGCTCAGATTCATCAGCTATAACTTTATTTTGTATCTGTTGTGACAAAGGAATTTCTGGTTCATTTAAACCCTCAGTCGCTTTTGCCATATCTTCCATAGCTTGATTTGATAATATCTTAGATACAATACGTCCTGTGTTTTCATCAACCACTGGAGTAGTGTTAATTTTACCACCTTCGCCTGTTGTAAAAACAAAACCACCCTGATTCATGTACCTCGGATCAAAAACATCAACCATACCACCCATATTCATCATCATCGGTGGTTGTGGTGGCATCATCGGTGGTTGTATGGGAGATGTCGCTGATCTTGACCTAACTCCCTCTAAAAAACCAGCAAATTTTGCTCTGTTTTCAGAAGAAACATTCATATTCAACGATTGTGGCTGTTGTGGAGAAGGTTGTGGTGGCTGACCACCCATTTGACCCATGTAATTTGCCATACGTAGTGTCCTCTTAAATAGCTATTAAAAGAACACTACGATATTTTTTTTATTTTGACAATATGTTATCAAATTCTTTTATTGCCTGACGACACATTCTAAAAATATGGCTGAATTGCTCGTCATTATCACCTTTTTNAAGTTCTTTAGCTATCGCATCACGCAATCTTTCCATGCGTTCACGCTCAAAAGGTGTCAATTTGGCAAATTCTTCCTTGCCAAACTCTTTTTCTACTAAATATTTCATTGCGAACTCCATTGCTTTAGATATCGGAGTTCTTCCACTCTCATAATACCTGTACATACGAGGGCTTACGCCTAAAGTTTCACCCATTTGCAGGGTAGTCTTATTTATTTTTAAACGATGCTCTTTCAAATGCTTTGGTTTCCAAGAACTATAAGACGTTCTACTGTTTATCTGTTGTTTCATTTGTAATCTCTCTTAACAATCCAGCAGACATCAAGTCTTGAGCGAAAACTTCTCTAGAATCATACCTAATAGTATGACCTGACCAAGAAGTATTCGACAATGCCCTTGAACGTAAGAAATCATTCTCATCCTCATCAGCATAAAAACACTGCTCTCGCATAATATCTAGTACGGCAGATGGGCTTTCAGCCTCAAATACCACTTTTTCACCATTGTCTAATTCAAATTTTCTCATAATAACACCTCCATTTGTAGTTATAGTTAACTTTAATATGAACTATGTTTCATAAATTGTCAATATTTTTATAAAAAATTTTTTTTGGTTCGGGTTTTTGATGAGCGTTTGAGAAAAACTGGGCGTAACGGTTGCCCGTTAGTCGCTCAGAATACGGGGGGAGCATACACGGTCCCCCCGATTTGGCTGTTTTCCGCCATTTTTGCTAGGGTACCTGCGGACCCGAACAATTGTTTATAATTATAATACCTGCAAAAAAAAGTGATACTTGTTGCAAAAAAAATGGGACCGCCTTTGGCGGTCTTACATTTAGCCGCCGCAGGCGGCGGCCCCGTTTAATCGAGATATAAAGGCTGTGTAATGGGTAAAAAAAAAGACCCGCTATGTGCGGGTCTTTTTATTTGGTTTATTGGCTGTGCTATCGTCTAGCGGTTCTTTTAAGATGTGCTATTCTAGCTTGCCACTGTTCATATAAGCTATCGCTAACATCTAACCACGGGCTAGAAGTCGGCAATTGGTTTTCCCTTTTAAGCTTTACTTCACTGTTACCAGTAGTAAAACTTTCAAGTATTTTATATGAACAATGATTATCACCAGACCCGTAACTATGTCCATTAGCTTGCTGTGTGCTAGTCACAATAGCTTGATCACCAAATCTAGCTCTCATCTCTGAAATTCTACCCGCAATATTTTGCCTAGATGTGCCAGTTGCAATTTGCATTTCTTCAACTGTGGCACCGTTTTCNGATCGGCACATTTCCCAAATAGTCGCNAGTCTAGTTCCAGTTGANTAAGGCTGAACTGGTGTAGTTCTAGTNACAGTTGAATTATTATAATCTAGTCTCATGCTATCNCTAGTTTTNAACATATTAAACATAAGCTTTAAAAACATCCAAAGCTTGTCNACTTCTATGTTACTGGTGTTTTGTCTTACTTCAATAGTACCGTGGGTGTTATAATGTTTTAAAGTAACCGCTAAATATTTACGGTCTAGACCCATTCTAACAAGTTGAGAAATACTATTTGAACTATTGATTTGGTCGGCATACGGTGTCAGCGGTCTAGCCATACTGTGATTAGTTCTAGATCGTGGTTGTATAGCATCCATAATATTTTGATGTGTAGAATAACGTCTAAAAAAATCAATTGCCAAAGCATCGGGCATTTGGTCGGCATAATAACCACCGTTATAATATGATTTGCCAGTATGAAAATTATATCTATCGGCAAATTGATCACGTAAAGCGGTTAACATATGATTTTTTGAGTTATGGAAAAAGTCGCTTTTAGAAATTCCCATTACTTTACGATTTGAAATGTGCACGTGCCCACCGCAAGCTTTGGTAACTTTGGCACCGTGTTGCTTGTAAGTACCTAAGATCAAATTAATTTCTTCATAAGCTTCAATACAAAGCGGGTAATTTGGGAAATTAATTTCAAAGTCTACACCGTGGGTCCCATCACGTTTAACTATGATATGTTTCCAATTGTTATCACGTGCTATTTGCTGAGCTTGCTGTAAAGTAATACCAGTTCCCTCAAATTCGTAACCAAATGTTAAGTATCCATTTTCTAAGTAAGTCATTGTATTTATTCCTTTTTTTTAAAAATTAATGTTTATGTGACATAAGCCACACCCTATATTACCACGGTTAAAACAATAAAAAAAGCTTTTTTTTGAACTATAGTTCATTTTTTTTTATTAGATAAAAAAGCCACAGCAACGGTCCACCTCAAAAAAAAACTTTTTTTATAAGTTTAAAACGCACGTATATACATATGTATGCACATCATGGTGGGTAACTAAATCCTGACAAGGCAAAATCCGATGCAGGATTCCCCGATGCAGGATCCTCCGATTCCGAACAATTGTTCGGACATCCAACCTGCACACCAACCTGCTGGCAAAAAAAAAGAGCTGGGATTTCCCAGCTCTTCTGACCCGAACAAGTCTTGTCCGATCCTGATTATGACTTATTAATAAACAGAGGCTTGAACTTTTTCTTAGGCAGACTCCACTCATATTGTTTGCTGGTATAATGTGACCAGCCAAGTGCTTCATACAAGTGACTATTGTCAAGACCAAAGTCTTTGTATCCTTCAAGGATAGAATTAAAGTATGCAGATGATGGTGGCATCACATCTTTCTTGTTCATTGTGTATGTCATCATACCGTTAACTTTAATTTTTCTGTACAAATGCGGGAACCCCTCGTAAATATCTAAAGTTCTTTCACACTCGTTGGTGATTTCCCAAACACCAATCGGTAACAGGTCGTCTGAGTTACGACTTGGTTCAATGTCAGCGACACCCCTAAATACCAATCTCCAATTTGGTAAATAAGCAGAGCCAAGTTGTTTTGCTTGTGGACATCTATTAGCCATTTGGGTCAAATTAAGATTTGACCCATAGGCAAAGTATAATTTACCCATTAACTCGTCTCTCCTTTCTAGTTTGTTTTTTGTTGTAACCCTCATCGTTACCATATTGCTTTTGGTTAAAGATGAATCTTGGATCAGCAAATCTTTCACGAAACTCTCTGATCAACTTTCTGTCTTTTCTTGTAATACTGTTTACTTTCACGATTAACTCCTTTCGGTTTTATTAAGTTATATTATATATATAGTGAACTATAGTTCATAAGTCAACACCTTTTTTTATTTTTTTTTAATTTTTTTTTATTTTTTTTTATTGACATCGGAATTATAGTTCAGTATACTATATATATAATATAATTTAACGAAAGGAATATTTATGAAACATGAAGATAAATTAATCTCTATTTGGGAAGATTTTTGTAAACAGCAAAATTTACCAAATGTATCAGCAGATGAAATTGAAAGCATCGAAATTAATGATTCTGAAATTAAATCTAGATACCCTGAAAGAAGAAAAGAAAATAATTCTACTTTTATGGAAATCTCACAAGAAGAAAAAGATTTTGCAAGAGCCTATGTAAAAGTGTGGTGTTATTTTCAGAATGACGGATTTTAAAAAACGAATTAGCTGGAGGTTCGCCTCCAGCTTTTTTTTTCTTTTGCTGCGAACAATTGTTCGGGTTGACAGGACGGAGGCTGGCAGGTATCTATCTTAGTATATTCTCATTTATTTCCTCCAGAGAATTAAACTCACCCCAGACTCGGATCCCGATCTGGGGTTTTTTTCGGACAATTGTTCGGGTTCGCCTCCCTGCTGGATCTGGATCCGAGGATGAGCCCGCCCGATCACCTGCCTCCACGGCTACCTCCACGCCTGATTCCGTGGTAAAACCCGAACAATTTTTCGGGATTTCCGCTGGACGCTGGGATTCCGATGCAAACGCTGGGCGTTTACCCGCTGGGACCGTGTTATTTCCCAGAATCTCCCATCTCTTTGCTATTTTCGACTATCTGAACCCGAACATCTTCCGCTGGCGTTACGTTACGCATCCTTCCGACTGCTATATTTTTGAATTCTTCTAGTTTTTCAATGATTTGCTCTCTGCTGAGACTGTTCATATCTTCGTGCATCACGTGTTGTTTATTAACAAGTAGTCCTGTCGCCTTTAATCTGAGCTCTTCCGCACGAATTGCTTCTCCGATCTTACCGTTATCCCAAGCTTCATTACGCATCTTTAACAAATCCCGAACAGATTTCTCAACTGTAACTCCGAAGCGGGCGTTAGCTTCCATACGCATCTCTTGATATCGCTCCTGAACTACGGGGTTACGCAAAAGCCGAACAGCATCAACTGTGGGGTTACTATACCCCGCTTCTCGTGCTGAAGCTGTCTGTGTCATATCCCGATACATGAAGTTATCCAGAAACCTTTGCTGTTTTGCTGTAAGCCTTTTCCACCCCGCTTTAGTTTGCTCTTTCGTTAATGACTCTCCTACCTTACTCATTCTCTTTCCTTCGCTAATTGTTTGTTAAACCTTCTGTCTTTTGCCTTCGATTGTTTCTTCTGTTCCTTCTCCCAACCTCTTGACGTTGANTGTGTNTTATCTCTTTTTATTCTGTACGTTCCGCTCACGAATCAACACCCGAACAATTTATCGTGCTGGAGGCTAAAAAAAAAGGGGGAGGTGGTGGGTTACTTACCACCCCCCTATACCCCCTATAGGGGGTAAGTCTCGGTAAGTTGGTAAGTTGTAATAAAATCAATGACTTAGCAAGCACAATTAACTTACCGTAGTAAATCGTAACCACCGTAACCAAATTCCGATTAATGCAATAAAAACAAATACTTAACAAGTTACGTACAAATTTAGTTACCACCGTAACCTCGTAACCCGTAACCTGTTGTTCACGTTTCGTGCTCATTTTCACCCCGCTCGTAACTACAATCTACGCATATGTAAGTGCCATTATTATAAGTGATAAACCAATCATCTTCTTTTAATTTATCACATTCTGGACAACGTAGTTTTTGTGCAAATAAAAGTTCTTTCTCTAATTTTTTATTCCTACCCATAGGAAATGCTATTACCTCACCCATATTAGTGCTCCCATCTGTAAAAACAATGCGTGTTAATGCACACTGTTTGTGTAAAAGCATCAGCCCAATAAGGGCTAACATAATTAGCATGATAATGAGTCGAACCATCAGTAACGTCAATATATATTTCACGTTCTATAACTGTCCAAGCTATAGCTTCAGCCCAATCGTAAGCCCGAACATCATCAATAATTTCTGGTTTGCCGTCACAATAGAAGCTGAAGGCACATTGATCCCGAACAATTTTACTGGTATCCCAAGAGTATCGAAGTCCGTCAGTTACAACATCGCATACTGTATTTGGAAACCTGTGGTCATCAACACGGTTCATCACCACTTGAGCCACTGCCAGTTGTGCGACTATAGGCTCGGACCGAGCTTCGAAGTATATCGCATAACTCATGCAAACTAAAGCTGTTGCTGTTTCCAACATCATTTTACCATCTTATTTTTCACGTACAAAATTCGTCTTGCCTGTGATTCAGTTATGTTAAAATGATCTGCCAAGTCCTGCAACCCGAACTTTTTTTCGACAGTTACTTCTCTGTGGACACCCGACTTTTCTATATTTTTGAATTTGCCTTTATTATCTTTCCAATACTTTTGCACCGCAAAGATAAAAGCATCTGAAAATTTTGTCATATAATTATCTCCTTTATTAAGTGCATTGGGAGGATTTGGTTATACCTCCAAGAACTGTATATCGAACTACCATTCTGATCACTGTTCTACCGCCCTATTGTCCGCTAAGACTAAACCGCTAAGTTTTAAGACGTGCCTTATCTACGTTCCATAGATTATTCAGCCACAATGCTGTTCCGCTCGTCAGCGAAAACCATAAAATTCTGTGTGGGTATTCTATAAATTTGATCAATACATTTTAAAATACACATGATCTTTTACACTGTAATGAATCAATGAACCAAAGGGGGGTTAATTCATTATGTGATTTATAGTTAAAAGACATACCCACTTGCCTTACGAAAGGAATAACGTGTATTCCCCCTTTAGTTTTAAGCTACCTCGCTATTTTTGTTTCCACCCCTAAACAAGCTTGAATACTCACAAATCTCCATCCAAATATGCTCCCATTGAGTCTCAGTAATACCGTAAGACATAAGAGCATCTTTCATAATACGACTTGCTGTGTCTGTCCAAACTAAAGAATTAGCTACTGCAAATTTCCAAGCACCAATTTCTCTCTCAATAGTATCATAATCTGATGTTTGATTAGAGCCAAGAATGTGACCGATCTCATGCAAAGCTGAAACATAATAACCAGTATTTTTTGTAGGTCTAATACAAATTGTCCTAGTCTTTTGATTTGCATAATAACGTGGTACCTTTTCATTCAAAGATTGGTATTTAACTGTGATGTTATGCTTTGCACATAACTCTTGTACGTGCAAAGCCATATCAATACGTTTTACTAGTGCTCTACTCATTTAAGCTACCCCCAAAATGTTTTTGATTTTATTTAATTCAAAAGTAGGATCAGAAAAATTATGATCTTTACAAAACTGTAATTCATTATCCCAATCGCTTAAAGCATCTTCATCAATAGAATTAGGATCATTTTTATCGTGTTGAAAACTTACTTTATCTTTAAGCTTAACCCAAAGATTATCTTTATCTTCACGATAACCAACAATAGTATGACCCTTTAAATTCATAGTGAAATGAGGATAACGATCAATTTCAAAATCATCTTTAACTAAAATATTCATTAAGCAACCCTCCTAACTAAAAGATTATCNCCATATGTTTTTGTGATAACCTTTTTACCTACATCAAGATTACTTACATTAATTAAATCTTTTCTATCAAGATCAAATACTTGTGAATGAAATGCACTACCTAATACAATCTCGTTAGTGCGACCGCCAACAGGAATATCGTAAACGACTTCAAACTGTCTATCATTGTCAATAATAATATCTNTCATAATAACTCCTTTCGTTATGTTTTTGTTAATATGAGATAGTTATATCGGAACAATAATTCATTGTCAAATACTTTTTTTATTTTTTTTTTATTTTTTTTCCTCTGGTAAATAAACCAGAACAAAACTGTCACATTCTGGACATGATAAATTAGTGACCATGCTATATTCTGACTCTTCTTCTTCTTCAATATCGTGATCACCACCCCAAATTAATTCTTTATCGCAATGCCAACAATTCATTTTCTACCTCCTACTGCATAACCCATAAAATTATATGATTGCCAAACTTTAGATACGTTACCTAAATCTTTTAACTCATCATTTAACTCTCTCTCTGTTTTACAAAACATCGAAACAGCTAGTTGTGTGTCTTTATCCAGAATCTCCTGATCTTGAAAATTTGTTCGCTTTTCCTGAATGTGCATCCTGTGAATTAAAGTTTGTATTATCGTATTATCTAAATATACTTTTTCAGCAATCAGCAATATTGCACCCCGATTGATACGTTCTTTTATTAATTGAAGGACACGTTTTCTTTTTTCCGATCCGAAGAACTGGAGCGTGAACATAGATATAATTACCGAAATGTTGTTCGGCTCCGCTGGCAGGATTTCTTCGATGTCACCCAGCCTGAAACCAAAACCAGAATGTATTTTTTTTAACTTGTGTTTATCAATCCCGATGTAATCACAGTCATCAGCCTTTGGCATCTGGGATAAGAACCGACCAGTTGAGCATCCGATGTCAATGACTGTGCTCTCTGGTTGAGCATACTCACATCCGATCCCTGTAAATATTTTAGTTAACGAAGAATAGTTCGGGATAGATAGCTCAATATGCCTATCAAAATCATCAATAGAAGAGAAATCAAATGCTTCATACATCATTTTTATGTACCTCTTTTATTCTAGTTCCGAGCCACTCCATAACATTTATAGACATAGCTCTACCACAAGCTTCATATCTTTTTGATACTGGACAATCTTCTTTTGGTTTACCCCGATAGGGTATTTGCGTGTAATTGTCTGGTAATCCCTGTAAACGCTCACACTCAAGCGGTGTTAACCTGCGAACAATCGTATTCCGAGCCACGCAGGGTTGTCTATTACCTCCTGTCATAGCATTAAGAGTAGGAGAAACCTCATCTTTTCTAACTCTTGGTGCTCCTCCATCAGGTGATCTAGGTTCAAACACCACGCAAGGAGAATTGTTCGGGTTCCTGACCAGCACGGAATGATGATCGTGAGCTGTGATCGTATACATAGCTCCATTTTGATTTAATCCACTACCATTTGACTTTGAATGACCCGATGCGATAGCAACCAAATCGGTGGCTGACTTATAATCCCGAGCGGCTATTGTTCCTGCGATGTCGTCTTGAGTGTATTGATCGCTTCTTGTAAGGCGATGCGTAATTGTTCGGGTATTTTCTTCCCTTTTCTCCCTGCGCGGCGGAGGATTCCATGACAATGCTTCTCCGTCAAATAGAACCTTCGCTGGATTTCTCCAGTTTCGAGAATGTCCGACAACGAAGATACGCCTTCGCATTTGCGGGATTGCTCTTGGAAACCGTTGTGTTCGTATATATTGAGTGTCAAGAACCCTGTAGGCGAACCCATACCCGAGTTCTGCCAACCCCCCGAGGAAGGATGCAAGGTCTTTTCCATCGTTAGATGACAAGATTCCGGGCACATTTTCCCAAAGTACCCATGTGGGATTAATTCTTTTAATAAGGCGTATAAACTCAAGTGCGAGGTTCCCTCTATCTGATTTAACTCCTTCCCGAAGTCCTGCCACGCTGAAAGTTGCACAGGGAGTTCCTCCAACAAGGACATCTGGAGACTTTCCTCCGATGTCTTTCTTTTCGATTTGTGTAAAGTCGCCATAATTTTTCACCTCTGGATAATGATGTTGTAAAACAGCAGAACGAAATGGTTCTATCTCAGATACCCCTATACACTCGTATCCAAGCGGTTCCCATGCTACACTAGCACTTTCTATCCCACTGCATATTGATAAAAATTTCAATTTAAGATGCCTTTCTTTTCTTTAATATTACTACTTCTCTTTTTGTTAATTGCTTCAACTCTTTATGGCAGGATCCACAACTGACATCTGTTCGGTTTTTGTAGATCCGACCTCTGGTCTGTCTGCCACACCAATCACAATCAATGTGTTTTTCATAATATCTTATATAATCCATTAGACGTTATCTGTTGCTGTTGTTGCTTCATACTCACCTCTGCTCATCAAACCACTCATAGTACCGAGCCACTTACGACCACCTGCTGTGCTGAAACTAAACTTATCAATCCTGCCTTCAGTAATTAATTCCCGAACAATTCCATCCAACACACGTTGTGATAAGTTTGCCAGTATATCTGGTGCATCAGCGTCTGACATACGATTGGTTAATGAGTCGGCACCTCCTTGTTGACAAAGAGCACGACCTTCCCGCTCACAACGACTGATCCACTCATATAGTGCACTCTTACGTAAGTCACGATTGCTACCAGAGTTGAGTTGTATAATATCTTCAGTTTTATCTACCAGCAGTCCAGTATTTAAATCCCGAACAAATTTGCGTATCTGGCGTTTAGCTGGTCCGTTTGACTTAACGACTGCTCCATCAAAACACCTGTTTCTTTGATACTCTATGTTAAGTTCCTTACACTGACGTTTTGCTGTGTTCTCGTCTAACTGCCACAATGCAAACGCACAACGCACACCATCAACAATCGCTGACGTACCTCTAATAAGATTTCTAGCCTGTTCTGGTGTTGATATAACTGTATCATCTTTTACCTTAGTCATATGGTGACACATCATAACTGAAGCTCCTGTTTCCGAACAAATCTTAGACATCAAACCTGTCAAAGCCGCTCCTGAAGCTGGATCAGAGTTTACATCTGCGTGTACAAATGATGCCAACGGGTCAAAGATAATAAGCTTCAGGTTATTGATCTGTAATATTTGTTCGTATATACGCTCGAACTCTGCCGAAGTTGTTAGCTCACCATGTACGCTTTGCAGTACAGGAAACACACCACCGACATTGGGTAATGATACAATCCGAAGCTCATTCTCATACTCAAATCTCTCATTGTTCGGGTCTAAACGCTCAATACGCCTGTGCATTTCCGCTTCATCATCCTCTGCTGTGAAGATAACTACGTTACCGAACTCAGTAACATTACCTCCAAATGAATTACGCATTGGAAAACCACCAGTTATCTTCATTGCTAAATCTAATGTAAGCATACCTTTACCTGCGTCACCCGCCGCTGACAGTATGATTGGCACACCCAAAGGAAATGTTCCTTCCACTATAAATTTTTGTTCGGGTGCTGTTCCTACAAACCTAGATATAAGTAAGCTATCATCTAATAAATTTATATTTTGCCTTGTGAAGTTGCTTGTAGTATTTAAAAACTCATTTATATCGAAGCCTTCACTTATTGCATCTGCAACATCCCACCTCTCTGGCTTACCTCGTGGTAGTGTAAGCATCTTGACTGACTTAGCATTAGCGTTCAGGGCTAACTCCTGAACTAACTCAGCTAACTTCTTACCAGCGTTGTCATTATCAGCCCATAAGATAAGCTCTTTGCCTTGTAATGGAGAGAAATCATATTGTGACGCTGACTTTTTGGTAAGCATACCAGCACCACCCATTGTACAGGTTGCTGTGTATCCCAAGTTGTTGAGTGCATCTGCACACTTCTCACCTTCTACCCAAATGACTGTATCTGAAGCTAATATGTTCGGGATATTATACAATGGTCTGACATCTGGCATACGAGGATATGGGTGATCGCCAGTGAATTGCCTGAATTCTTTCTTTGGTTTGCCATGTGTATCCAACACAGGAGCACCTGAACCATCCCGAACAAGATACTTACGAACTGAACAAATCACTGTACCCTCTGAATTTTTGTAAAAATACTCCGAGTCATATGGTGTTTGCCTGTTAATCTGAACTTTTATTGGATTCTGCGGAGGCTCATCCCGAACAAATTTTCGGGTTTCACCTATGTATTCTGAAAACATTTCTTTGATTTCAGGTAGTCTAAGTCCTCTACCTTCCATCAATATCTTAACAATACCACCGATGCCAACGCCACCGTTAAAATCCTGACCCTTCATAAAGTATGGGCTTCTAGGATTAATATCTATCTTCAAGGATTTACCAGACTCACCTGAAGTAGACCCGATTGTAAACAGATCACCAGTAACTTTACCCTGTGGAAAAGTTTCTCGTAATACATCTATCTGCACCTGTCTTGGTACTTTATTGCTTATCTCTTCGACTAATTCACTTGCTGACATACTAGATTTAGTATTGTCAAATGGTAATATACGCATTATATTGACTCCTGTACGCTCATTTAACCCGAACAACTAACCTTGTTCGGGTTTTTCCCAACAACTATTTTTAAACTCACATCTTTTGCATAAAAAATAATCTGAGTTCATAGCAACTCTTGGTAAAACCTCATTATGTTTCACAGCATTTAAAATTTCAACTGCTTTATCACTTGTCTTTTGAGCTAAATGTTTATCAAAAGGCACAAGCTCGTAATATATTTCACAAGTGTTTTTGTTTATAACTGTAAATAAAGCAGGATTATCTGTCAAATCCATGTACGCTTGGTACAATGCAACTTGTGACGCATACACTGTGTTAACTTCTTTTAAACCTTTCCGAACAAATTCATTAAAACTTTTGTCATTAGCTGACTTACACTCCCATAACATAGGATACTTTATGCCATCAGGTCCAGCACAAATTACACCATCTATGTGTCCTTTAACTTGATCATCGGCTATGGAGAACCCAAATTGTTCGCCATTTTTATCTGTGCTCCTTAAATCAAAACCTGCATTAACTAACCAACCATGTGCCATATCCTCTATTGTATGACCAAATTGAAATATACGTAACAACTTAGCACTGAACTCACTATCTTTATCTGGTTGTTTACCCATGTATCTATATTGTATTTTACGAGAACAAGCTTCACCCAAAGAAGAAGCACCTAAATAAGTTCTTCTTTTTTGTTTTTTATTCTTATCCTGTATGGCAGTATCAACTGCTTCTTGTATTATCTTGTACATTTTTTCCGAATGGGAATTCTGCGTTTTTGTCACTGACATTGAACTTGAGCCAGATTGCTGCCAAATAAGTTTCGATAAATTCATTCTCTATTCTCTCCATCTGCTGTATAGACGTAATTAAATATAAAACATCTTGTTCATCCAGCTCTGTAAATTTTTTATTCCAGCCTATCTGTCCGAACAATTTTCCTACTTTTATTAATGAATTGTCGGTTCGTTTTCCGAGTCCATCATGTGATTTGTCCATTTAACATCCACTCCTTTCTCGTCATTTGTCGTTAAAAAAGAAAATGTAAACAATTCATCACCCTGCCATAAAGCAATAGCATAGCCCGATTCGGGATATTTATCCTCTGGCAAATCATCTATTACATCTGTAATCTTTTTAGTTATTCTTTCTACTATTTCATCAATAGAACAATTAACATCTATTGACGTAAAAAAATTTATATTCTTCGGTTCCCCTTGATTGTTTACAACCATTTTTATTTCTACTACTGACACTATGCTACATCCTTTTTCATTACGTTATTAATCATGCTATCTATTCTATTTTTATTCCAAAGATAATTTAAATAACAGGCACCTCTATATTTTGTCCAAGAAAAATCAAATCCTGATATAATTACACCTGATCTAGCTAACATTTCTTTTTGTTTGTCACTAATTCTTTCATTTAACCACCTTTTACCTTTCTTTGCACTATTACCATCTTCAATCTCTCTAAGAAAGTCGTCAGCAGATGCAATTGCTTGTTGCTTAGTTCCTATACTAACCATCCTTAATTGACCGCCAGAACGCTTTACAATACCACATGAAAGATCACCTAAATCAGCAACGAGTGCAAAACCATTAAATCCTGTCGCTGATAAACATTTACCTGTGCCAAACAAATCCATCCATCTAAAAGGAGAACGATCAATCAAATCAATCTCTGTCATATTAAATTCTTCTAAATCTGTATCTTGACCTTTACCAAACTCATATCCACACATAGGACATTCACGTACACTTAATGGCACGACTGCTTTGCAATCAGGACAAATCTTCTCTGGTGCCTGACCTTGTACAGTAGACTCTGATCCTTCAAGATTAACATCATCTTCAAGAGATCCATGTGTTAATACAGATGTTCCAAAATCTAACACAACACAGTCTGTTTTAATTATGTTCGGGTGTTCATCTGGATCAACAGTACGTAATCCACGACCTATCATCTGTACCATAGTTGCTTTATAAGAACAGGGTCTAGTAAGAACAATACATGACACTGGTGGTGCATCAAAGCCTTCTGTTAGTACAGCTACATTAACAACCACTTGTAAATCACCATTTGATAAATCATTTAAGATGTTAGCCCGAACATTTTTGTCAGTATCACCTGTGACTACTTCTGCCTTGACACCTTGTTCTACAAATTCATCACATAAATCCTCTGCATGAGCCACTGTTGAACAAAACACTACAGTCTTTCTGTCATGTGCTTTATTTTTCCATTCATCTACTACACGTTTATTAATAGCTCGTTTATTCATAATACGAGCTACTTGATCCATATCGAAATCAACCACTGTTTTCCGAACATTTTGTAATTCAGAACGTACACCCACGTCAATGACGTAGGTTCTTGGGGTGACAAGAAAACCTTCACGAATGAGTGTTGATATTTCGATTTGATGGGAGCAGTTGGTAAAGACCTCACGCAAACCCTTCTTATCCCCACGATTAGGCGTAGCAGTGAACCCAACGATTTCAACTTTGTCATTAATTTCTTTAGCATGATTAATAATCCGAGTGTAAGTATCAGCTACTACATGATGGCTTTCATCAACGACCACCATATCCATAGCTTTCATATTATCTAAATTGTTCGGTCTGGATAATGTCTGCACCATAGAAAATACAGCATCTCCATTCCAATCTTTATACTCAGCATTTACAATGCTGGTAGAGATGTTCGGGTTAATTCTTTTAAACTTACTCATATTTTGATTTACCAGCTCATCTCTGTGCTGGAGAACCAGAACATTTTTTCGTGACTTATGACGCTTCCCGATGAGAGATGATAACATTATTGTTTTACCCGCACCAGTTGGTGCAACAACGATAGTGTTGCCATGCTCATCTAAAGCTTTCGATGCAGAATCAACTGCGATTTCTTGATACGGTCTTAATAACATTTACACCTCCTTCCTATAATGTGGGAAGTTTTGCGTCCTGCGTACTTCCCAAACGCAGTTCTAGCACACACGGAGGTCTGACGCTAGAAACTCAAAAAACTCTATATTTACAGGGTATAAACATACACGGATATGTCAATACACCCATCTAGCGGCTCTTATATAAAGCCGTTTTTTTACCAGAACAGCCTAAACATGACTAATCGCACCTCTCCCCAAGATAACACAACTCAACTGGATCACCAGAACTGAACTTAGCAAATCATACCCCATCGTAACGGAACACTCCTCACCCCGACTTACCGTTTGGCAACTGTCTTAACCTAACTTAGTTGAACTTACCGCATACCAACATTACATATCGCACCTCACCCCAACTGCCTTAACTTAACGCAACTGAACGCACCCCTCACAACCCAAGCTCACCTGAAATTAACACAACCGCCTTAACGCACCCATATCGAGCTAACCAGACGACACCACAACTGCCACAACGCAACGCAACTGACCTGAATGTAACTCACCTCACCCAACAATAACTGCCACAACGGAACATAACAAACCCCATCGCACCCCAGCCAACCCCACCTGAACAGATGTGAACTGCCATACCGAAACGCAAAGTAACTCAACGCAACTCTCCTCACCTCAACAATAACTGTCTAAACGGATCGCACCACAACGCACCCCACCCATCCACAGACTAACAAAACTCAACTGTCTTAACTGAAACTAACTGAACCAAGCAAACCCAACCCCGACTGAACTGGCTTAACAAAACATAACGCAAACTAACGGATCGTTCCTCACCCCTACTTACCGTTTGTCAACTGCCTTAACATAACGTAACGCTACATATGCCTAACTGACCTGACCCCACCTCGACACAGGACAACAAGCTAACTAGCTTCGCTAGAAATACTTTCTGATTCTAATGAGTCAGCTACTTCTGATAGTGACTCAATATCAATATTTTTTAAAGTGCAAATACCTTGATGTCTTTTAATCCAAGAATTTAATTCTCTTGAAGCTTGACGACATAACTCAGCAACAGTATCAGGATTGTTGACATCAAACTTTTGATAACCACCACCTTGAGCACGATTATCAATGGGTGAAATAAAAGATGGAAAACGAACAACTTTTGCATCTTCAATTGTAACTGAATCACTTATATCTATTGTTTCGTTTGGTAAATCTTTATATTGAAAAGTAATTTTACAACCTGTAGCAAATTGTCTAGCTATTTGAATACGCATTTTTATAGCCATTTTTGCATCATCGCCAAAACCGAACAATTTATAAACAGGATGATCTGGTTGATCTTTAATCCAATCGACAAACTCGGCAGGAACATAACTGTTCCTGCCTGTCTGGTTAAGGTAATCGTTAATTATTTTTTCACGATCCTTTTTGCCAAATCTTTTTGCCATACTATGCAACTTCCTTTAGAATGTCGGCTCTCTTACGCCTTTCTTCTTGCATTGCTTCGTACAATTGGTGACTGATATTGTCATGTGACTCAATCTCTGGATTTTCCAAAGAGAGTTTTTGACAAGTAGCACCCTCTTCTTTGGTTAATTCATCCCAAAGTTTCTGTTCTTCTTTATTACCAGACTCTTTGATCTTATAACCACCCATAGGGCCACCTTTCTCAATTCTCCAATCACCAAGACCACATAAAGTACCCGCATTTGTCAAAAGCGAAGTAATATTATGTTGAGTAAAAGTAGGGCTAATAAACCGAATAGTGACTTCAGAACACCATCTAGGTAGTTTAGCTCTAGTGCGAATATCTGGGGTTCTATTCATATCTGAAGAACGAACAACAGACATATTCATATAAGGTTTACCCCAAATATTAATATGCTCACCAACAACATAGATACCACGATTAATACCCGCTTTAGTTACACCCTCAGTTTCAAGAGCAGAAGTTGCCATACCCCTCTTAATACCTGTGGAAGGGAAGCTTAAAAAAGCACCGTCTTGACCATTGACGTAACAACTATCCACAAACTCTTCTTCTGGATTGTGTTTAATCTCCCTCTTTTGTGCCGTTGTCTTTTTAGCGGCTCCCATGAACAATGTGCTCATGGCTTTAAGTGACATTGAATTATAAATTAACGGACCTGTACCGATAATTTTAAGTTTAACAGATGACTGTTTAAGTGGTTGAACGGTCAAACCTGTTGATTTAGTTTCTTTTTTAGATGTCATATAGACCTCCTTTCTCAAAGTTAAAGTTATTTCGCCCAACTAGGAACATTGTTGTCAGATTGACTGACGTTAGGTTGCGGTGCAGTGTTGGACGGTGTAGTGCTAGATACACTTCCTGCAATGTAACCTTGCTGATTAGGGGTTAAAGGAGCAACCATACGATTACGATCTGCGTAACCATTAGTTCCCTCTTCAATACCAATCTTAATACATAATTCCATACCATTGATTTGCTCAATACTATTAAGCTGTCTGCCCTGTTGGGCTTGTGGTGAATTATCATCGGGATTGATACCCCTTGCACTTTCGATGATCAAACGCATTGTTCGTAAACCAATTTCTTTAGCTACAGGAACATTACGTTCTGACATCTTATCGCCATCAACAAAAAGTCTGTGCCAAACTTTTCGTCCGTTATAGTTACCACCTACGATAGTAAATTCTAGTGGTAGCCATTTCGCTCTTTTACCCGTTGAACTAGACTTAAAAAAATTACCTTGTCCAAACTCAGGGATTTGTGTGTCGCCACCTTGTAAAGTTACAACAGCACGTGCGATTGTATTATTAGGAATTAATTCAAATTCTCCCGAACTTGAATCAGGTTGTACTTCATTAAAATTAAGCATTAGGTTTCACCTCACTTTCTTTATTAGCTAGATTAAAATTTAATGGTCTTTCATCAATAGATTTTTTACCAGACATCTTATGTAATAATTTTCCAAGATGTGGTTCTTCAATTGAATCTAATCTACCCGATCTATCTTTTGCAGGATAATTCCACTCATTGAGTGCATCGCAAACAAAAGCTCTATACGGTGGATGATTTTCATCACCCGGCATCACTGCCATAGTAATAACTTCATCTACAATACCGGGTAACTCACGACCTGTTTTAGAACCTTCAATTTGAAGGTCATGGATAGGACGACCAAAATCATCTACACGACTATCAAGAATACCAACAAAAATTACGTTCTTTTCTCTGATGTGTTGTAAATGAGTTAACCATCCCATCATCTCTCTACCTTGCATACCATAGGCGGCTCGTGTGTCTAATCTACCATTAGATGTTCTACAATCAGGTTGATTTTGACACCATTGAAAACATAAGCGACCCGCAACAGTAATACTGTCAATAAAAATTGAGTCGTATTTTGCAAGTAGTTCTTTGGGATTACCATACGTTTGACATACGGCATCATAATGTGCTTCAGAATAAATCTGATCTTCATTTAACGCAGGATTTGCACCACCTAATAAACAAGCTAAGTCTCTACACTCTTGCCATGTCCTAGGGCGAATAACATCAATGGGCCATCCCTCAATAGCCGCATCACCCGCTTCTAAATCCATAAATAAAGTTTTGTCTGAATCCATTGTACGAACCAAGCTTGTCTTACCGACACCACTCGGTCCGCCAATGACAATTTTATGACCTCTTTCTTCTGCCATTCTTTCTTCGGCTGAGATAATTTTAAGCATTACTCCTGCTCCTCAAAAGATACTTTCACACCCTGCAATGAAACTGTACGAAACTCTTTAAGTTTTTCTTGCATAGTAGGTAAAGCATTTACAAATTTTGCTTCAGGAATACTAACTGTAAACTTAACTAAATGATTTGCTTCTTCAGGTGTTAAACTATTTAAAAACTGTGTAAGTTTATCTTGATCCCACTCAACTTTTTTACGTAGTTCAACCTTAACCTTTTGGTTGCCATCAAAAATATTAGCAGTTCCAAAGTCTTTGTTATCTTCGTTAAGCTTTTGCTTAGCCTTCTCTAAATAACGATCCTCAAGAAACTTATTAAAATCACGAACTTTCTTTTGAGCTTGTTTAAGCTCTGATTCTAAATTAGCTTTTGTAAGAGCTAAATTAAATTCATCAACGTATTTTACCTGTGTCATAAATGACCTCCTTTCTCTTTAACAATAATTTAAATTTGTGTGCTTTTGCTAATATGGGAAATTCCCATAACATTGTCAACTACTTTTTTTAGAAATTTTTATTTCTATATCAAAAACAGCTTTCATTAATTTTTTTTTTATTTTAAAATCAGTGGTTTGCACCCCTTTTGCGTCCTCAACAATTTTTTCTTTTTTACCATTTTCATGCGTTAATATGTACACAAAGTCTGCAATATATTTACATATTTTATGATCATTAACTATTATATCAAATTTAACTTGTCTTTCTAAATCCTCAACAACACCTGCCATTTGCATAGATGCAAGTTGACCATAACGCTCTGCTTCCCATTTGGAATCAAACTTATATCCCATAAACTCTGTTTTTTTAGCGTTATATTTATTATACTTCCCATATTGTCTGGGATAGTGTATAGTTTTTTTAAGCATATCTTAGAAAGGGTACATCAAATGGCATCAAATGAAAAGTGGAAAAGTGTAAGTGTTGGAATAAAAACTTATAAACAACTTGTAAAAATAGCTGAAGAAGAAGATCGAAAGGTGGGTCAGCAAATAGCTAACTTAGTAAAAAAAGAATATGAATCTAGATACGGTAATGAAATAAAAGACATGGGTATTGGCTCTGCCAAACAATTATAATGAGAAAAGAAGTATATATATATGCAACACAAGAAGCAGAAAATACTCCTATAAAAATTAATATATTAGAGCGTAATAAAGAATTTAAACATGACTTTCAGCAACATGAAATAACAACACATCAAGCTCTTAAATTAGTTACTGAAATATTATTGATGTTAAAAAGTAAAATTAAAGATTAATTTCTTCCATACGTTTACATAAACGCTCAGCTCTGTTTGGGACCTGCTTATGCCATCTTGAGTCACGCATCTGATGTGCACTTTCTTTCCAATCGCCATCCATGACAGCTTGTATGTGCTTACGAAATTTGCTATAACGCGGCAAGCCGAGATTGAACATCATATTTGCTATTACTTGTTTTGCAGTCTCGGGCAATTTATCCCAATCATCATAAACTTTTTTGCAATCCATGATCACACTTTGTATATCTTGTTCAAAAAGTTCTGTTACTCTTTCTTCAGATATTTTTGTGCCTAAAGGTAAATCATATTCTGGGTCATCCTCACGGCACAAATGACCTATGCCGCAAGTCTTTAGCGAAAGATGATCGAGATAAGTCTCATACTTAACTCCTTCATCAATGATGAGTTGTTCTTTTAATTTTTCTAAGTCCATTAATTTCTTCCTTGAGCTAATCGTTGTGCTAATGTTTGAGTTCTAGGATCAGGCACTACAATCGGGTTAGTAGATAAATTACTTTGTTTTGGTTGTGTCACATTCACTTGTGATAATTTTGAAAAATTGTTCGGGTTCGATATATTTTGTTGAAGGTTTGACAATTCATTACTTATACCAGTATTTTCAAGAAAAGCTGTTGCTTGTCTGCTGGCTTCATTAATTCCTTCTTGTGTTAACTGCGGTGTTGCTTGTGTAATACTTTTTCCTATGACACTAGCCATTATTTTTCCTAATCCATCTGCTTTATTTTGAGCACCTAACTGATTGTATTGTTTAACAATTTGATTGTAGTATCCACCAGAGGATAACAACCTCCCTAACAATACAAACTTTGCTAATTTACCCAAATTTTGTATAGGACTAGCAGCTATGTTGGCAGCAACCAAATCACCACCAGCCGCTGTTCTTGCGTTAAAAGATAATATTTGTGCAAATTCAGACATTTCTTTACCTACAGTGTCACCAAATATAGCTGACAACTTACCCCCAGCATCTGCTTTGGTTAATCTGTCTGCAAATTGTCTAAGAGTTTTTGCATCTGTAAAAGCAGTTGATCCAAAATCATCAATTAAAGAGTTCATAAAATAACCCTTTATCTTATTTGTTGCCACAGGATCGTTAGCAAAGTAACTCATCATTCTTTGTACATCAGATGCTGTTGTAGCTGTTGATGATATAGACTCAGCGGCTTGAGTTGGATTTAATCTACCCTCAGATAAATTTCTTAATGCAGTGGCTTTATTTAAAACACCTAATTCTTTTTGTGTTTTTAAAACTTGTTGTAAAGTTTGTACTAAATTAGCATCAGCTCCCTCTTGTACAAATTGTTTGATTGTATTTTCATTAATATTTGTTAAAGATGTTCTGCCAATTTGATCGGATAATTTTTTAATTTGATCAAAATTTTTACCAAATAAAACTTTACCAGTATCGCCTAGATCATTTATCGCATTAGAAAAAGATTTACCGTTAAATGTTCCAGATGGTGCATTACTTATGTTTGATTTTGACAATGCGTTTCTCAACCAATTACCAGCTAATAATTTTCTAAAATTTTCTCTACCACCTAATGATGTGGCTTCAGCACTAACATCTAATAATTTAACTAACCTGTCTGGTCTATTATCTTTTATGAAACTCATAGCTAAACCATCAGCATCAATTGTTCTACCAGCTTTTATTTCTTCTCTAAAATTTTTTAATACTGACAGTTGTTCGACATCTTCAAATTTATCCATAAATTCTTTGTATTGACCACGAGCGTTTGGTAATTCTGCCGCGGCTTTTCTAATTGCTTCTTTATCTGCTCTATTTAAAGTTCTGCCAGCGGCTTTTATAGATGCTTCTACATTGTTAGACATAAACATATTGTCTACTAATTTAATGGCATTTTCTATTTGCTCACGACCAGTTGTCGTCACTTTGCCACTTGGTGTGCCATATTTTAAACTAAGTAAATCATTTAATGATTTTCTTGTACGATACATTTGAGTAAAAGACTCTATTGGATTTTTAGATATTTCTTTCAATACAGACTTTAATGCTTCTATATCTGGGTTTGTTTTTTTAGTTACTCTAAATTCTACATCTAAATCTTTAAGAAATGATTTTAAATTAGCTGTGCTTAAAAAACCTTTTTTACCAGTGCTTGCTTGAATCACATCATCAATAGGTTTAAACGTAGCTTCACTTATATCATCCATAGCTTTGAAAGCTTCTGTTAAATAATCTAAAGCTAAGTTGTCTACATTAGAGTCTTTTTTAGCTGCTGCTCCAAGACCTTGCATTAAATCATCAATTTGTTTTATAGCTGATTGTTGAGCATCTTTAGTTGCTTTATCAGCAGAAGCAAATAGATCTTCAGCACCCTTGATCAATACTCCTCCCGCATCATCTGGAGCCGCAGTTCCAAACTTAGCTCTAAACTCAGCCATTTTTTGTGCTAACACATCGTTGTTCTTTCTTAATCTATCAGATGTACCAAATATTTTTTCTCCAATGGCTTGTGCTCTGGCGGCTAACGATGGTGCTCTTATAGCACTTAACGTAGGTTTAAGACCCATTTGAATTGATTTACCTGCTGTTTCTAACTCTTCTTTTGTTAAAGTTTTACCAGCACTAAATGATCTACCTAAAGCTGTTATACCTTTAAATGCAACTCCTGCTACACCTTCAGCCGCGGCTCCTATAAAAGCTTCTTTACCAACATCTTTAGCAACCTCACCAAAAGTTTGTGCTTGTGTTCCAGCGATTGTCTCTCCTAATTCCTCTGCTGCTTTACCAGTACCAGTACCCACACCAGCACCAATCATAGCACCCACTATTGGTATGGGTATTAAAACTTGACCAGCTATTGCTCCAGCAACACCACCAGCAATTTCAGGAGCAACTCCTAAGAGGTCAGCACTAAAATCATATCTACTAAGTCCTTCTTCATCAATCAGTGTAGATTGATCTAAATCAATTCCTAATTTTTTACCACCTTGTTTAGTTACAGCTAATCTACCTCTTTTATCACGTGCAAAATCACCATCAGATAAACCAAATCTTTTTAATACATTGACCTGTTCTTCATCATTTTCTGCTGTAGCTAAAGCACTTCTTAATTTAAAATTTTGTATTCCTGATTTGGTGTCGAACTTTTGTTCGGGTTCTGCACTAGATATTTGTTGTTGAGTTGCTGGAGATGAACTTCTTCTTCTCTCTCTAATTAATTTATTGATGGCTATTTGATCTTTAACAGTTGGTGTATCACCTTCTATTTCAACATAGAAAGACTCATTTGGTAATTCTATTTTTATTCTACCCATAATTTGCCTAACTTATTTTATAAACTGCAAGACCATCATCAGAAAGTGTTGAAGTTAAACCATATATGTCTGAGCCAGCACCTTTATTAAATACATTATTTAAATTTCTTTGTGCTTGTAGAAAACTTTCTTCACTAGTCCACATATTTCTATTACCCATATCGGTTAATATAGTTTCAAATTGACTCTCTACATTACCAAATATTTCAGATACTTTTTTCAATCTAAATTTAGCTTCTTCTGGATTACCAAAGAAATCTAAATCACCTAATAATTTTTCTAATTTTTTGACATCAGCGTTAGATATACCATTACCTTTTTCTTGTGTAAGAAATCCTTTGTATTCTGCAATTAAACCATCTCTCATTGCGTCTAATAAATCTTTTCTAGAAACACCTTGTTTAAGTTGTAATTTACCATCAACAGTAATGACAGTATCTCCAAATATTTTTTTAGGATCAGCAAGACCGATACCAACACCAATATTTTTTGCTTTATCTATAAACATAGCTAAAGCTGGACCTTTTGGATCTTGTTGTATTTGTGTTACTAAATCTGTCATGTCTGAAAGAGTATTTTGTGCTCTTATAATTTTTTCGTAACCATTTCCTATTTTATTGATATCTTGAGGGAGAGCATACTTCATTGATTGACTTGTCTTATCATATCCCATCTGAACATCAAAAAATTGTTCGCCTTTAATGGTAGATATGTTTTTTATTCTTTGAAGATCTGGTTTTCCTGAATCACCTTGTTTTAACAACTCTGTTTCATAATCACTTTCAGCTTTAAGTTTTTCAATATCTAATTGATATTGATGTTTTTGAGCTTCAATTGCCATTTTTTGTTTAAAATCAAGGTCTTGAGTATTAATTGCGTTAAGAGCGTTTCTACCTTCTCTTGCCAAAGCTTCTCTAGCTTTTGTATCTTTTGCTTTTTCTGCAAGAGCAAATTTACCAGCGGCTAATTGACCTGCTCTAGCTTCTTTACGGGCTGCGTCAGCAAGCGGTAATGCTTTCTCTCCTGCTTCGCCCACAGCAGTTAATAAGTTACCTACATTAAACCCTTTACCTGCTTTGTTTTGCATCAATGCTAAACCTAAAGCAGTCATAGCTGTTCTCATATCAGGTTTGCCCGATATATCTATACCTGTTGCTTCAGCAAATTCTTTTTTATAATCTTCAATTGTTCCTACCTGATACTCTTCACCTTTTAAAGCATCTACATATGATTTAGCAGTATCTTCTGTTAGTTGTTCGAGATAACTTTTACCTTCTTTTTTAGGTTCATCTTTTGTCGTATCCTCTGCACCTCTTTGTGCATCTTCGTCATCACGTTTTCTTTGTTCATCTGTGATAGGCGATATTGCATCAATATTTGTTTCTGTCTGTGTAGTTTCTCCTGTCTCTGTAGTTGTGCTAGTATCCACAGGATCTTTAGCACCTCTATCTAATTCAACTCCTTGGTCAATCGGATCTTTTTTGCTTCTATCTAATTCATATTGACCTTTAGTTAAAGCGTTTAACTGTGCTTGTATTTCTTCTTCTGGTGATAAAGGGTCTTTAAATTGTCTAGGAAAATTTTCATATTGTTGTATTATTTTAGTAGCTTCAGGTGGGCTAGTAAAATAATCATAAATATCACTTATACCTCCAGCTATATTTGAACCCATCATAGCAGGTATTTCAATTGCTTGATCAATTCCTTCTCCCATGTAACTCCCTATTTGAGCGGCTCTTGTAGGAAAACCACCCGGAGGTGGTTTAATTGAACCAAGCCCTTTATTGTCACCTGCAAACTTAGTTTCATATTGCATCCCAGGGGAAAGATTATAAGTGCCTTGTAGAGACTGTGGTAAAATAGAATCAAATTTTTTACCAAGACCAAGCCCTTTAATACGATCTAATATACTTCTTTCTGAAAAAACTCCTGCCATATTTAACTGCTCGTAGTTCCACGTGGTTGAACACCTTGTAATGCTGTGTACGCACCTACTCCTGATAAGAAAGGATTAGGTTCAGGTGTTGTTACTGATTTAAATAAACTTGCCATACCAGAGCTAGGCATACCAGCAAGAAAATCAGAACCTAATTGCAATCTTGTAAATGGTTCCATGATGCCTTGCATTTGATTTTGACGATTAGCATCTAAGACTTGTTGTTGAAAACCTCTACCAAATTGACCTAAATTCATTAATGTTCCTAAGTCAGCTCTACCTAATTCACCTGTTAATCTGCCTAAATCAGCAGTAGTTCCAGCAAACTGATTATATAATCCACCTACTTGACCTAACGTACCACCTAAACCACCGAGCAATTGTGAGCTTTTTAACATATTACTCATTGCATCTCTAAATCCACCAGATCGTAAAGCACTTAGTGTTCTTGCTTTTTGATCTGCCGTGTTTCTTGCAAGTTCTGCTTCTAATACAGCACTACGACCACTTCTTTGACCTGAACCAATCCCTTGACCTTGACCTTGTAAACCACTTAACATTTTTTGACTTTGTAAAGCAGCGTTTCTATCAATGTCTGCTTCTGTGGCTTTAACAACATCTTCAAGATACGGATCCATATATTTTTTATAACTGGTGCTAGGATCAGCTAATTGACCTAAACCTGCACCTATTCCAGTAGACGCAGCACCAAGAGTTCCTAAACCAGAACCTATCTGAGCTTGTGCTCCTTGCATATATGGTTGAAAAGACCCGAACATTTGTGGAGCATATGATAAAGCCATCTGCTGTAGTGGATCCATACCTGCAATTTTAAATTCTGGCAAGCCTATAGGTTTATCTATGATACCGGGTGTTGTTTGAGTATCACCATCAAATGTTCCAAAAACACTTTGTAATAATCTTTTTTGTAATCCTTCAAGATAAGGTGGTAGACGTTTTACACTTTCAACTGTCTGAACTGCCATTATGCCATCCTCTCTAAATTACCCATCATATCATAAGCTCTTTGTATACCAAGTCTTTGATTACCATTACCTAAACCTTTTACTGCATCTTTTGTCAATACAAACTCACCAGCAGTTAACATAGCTGGCACATCATCTTTTGTTCCTGAACCCTCAGATGGGTCTATGCCACCATCACGTCTGGGAAAATCCATCTCTCCACCTGTAGACGCATATCTTATAGGCAATCCACCAATTTGACCACCGGGTCCGCCACTACCAAAAGGTCTACGTTCAAACTCACTTCTTTCATCTACATCTTCATCAGTCATATTTGCTAATAATTGAGCGACTAGTCCAGCCGCTATTCCCTCACCTATTGGATTATTTAATAATTTAAAAATAGTATTCTCATCACCCATTCCAAGATTTTTAAGCAAACCAGCAGATAATGTTTTAGGCTCAACATTGCTTACAGCGGCCACAGGAGCCGTTGAAGCTGATGCACCAGTGGTCATGCCCTCTGTCATAGCACCTGATAAAACTTGCGGTGAGGTGGTGGCAGTAGCAGGAACATTACTCGCTCGGGGGAACTTTTGTTGTAATGCTGTTCCTCCTATGCCACCTAATAATGCAGATTTTAAGGCATCTTTTGGTTTACCACCTAATGCTAAACTTCCAAGACCACTTACTAAAGCGTTTGTAATAAAAGGACTAGAAGCCGCTTTTGTCATGCCTAAAGCAGATAAACCTTTTCCAGCCGCGGGGCCAAGAAAATAACTACCTGCTACTGGTAAAACAACTTTTTTTAATATATCGCTTAAACCCATGCTCTTATCCTAACTTATTTCTAAATAACTTACAACCAAATGTAAACGATTAGCTGTTGCTGCTGTCGCTTTTAATATTTCAGAGTCTTGTAACACTAATGGTTGTGTCAACAATTCAACTGTAGCTTTTGCTGATATAGCCTTATCTTTAAATATAGGAACTACACGATTAGATGTTGAAGTACCATTAACATTTGTTGTTCCAGTTATTGTTATAGTAATTGTATCAGCACTGTTACTATCTTCTGTTACAAGCATAGATTTAATTATGTTTGTAGAACCTACAGGAGTTGTCAACACAGTCAGTTCACTTCCACTAGTAAAATCAACTTTTACATTTTTATATGTATTAGCCATTATCCTGTAAACCAACCAAATGCTTGTGCATCATCTTCAACTGTGCTTGTTGTTTGTTGAGATATAAACAATTCTAACGCTCTTATCAAATCTTCTACATACTGTCTATCAATTTGTTCGGGTGGCTCTGGTAATCTAGGAGGTACAACAACTGACATTATCTTCTCCCATCTGGTCTAATGTTGACTCTAGGTGTACCAAGTTTCCATTTCATGCCTGTTGCACTTGAGTCTACACGCAAAGCAAATGAACGTCCTCTTGCCCGTAAATCTATTTGATTGGTAAATAATTCTACAGGTGATGTAGCAGTTCTTGTTGCAGTGCCACTAGATGTGTTGCCATAGTCTTCACCAGGCTCATTTCTTGCTTTGATTGTAAAGTTAGCCGCAGGTGTGCTTTGATTAACAGAACCCTCAAATGTCAAATCAGGTATGACTTTTTGTATTAAACTAAATTTATCACCATCACCTATGTCCATTGGTGCTGACTCAATAAATGATGTCATGGCAGAACCATCATCATCATATCCTGTCTCATGGTTAAATAAATACGATGAACTCGCTGCAATAGGAAATGTTCGAATACCTCTGTCTAACCAAGCAGTTCTAGCTAATGTGCCAAAGTACCATATTTTTTGACCATAGTTATATACAACATATTTATCTATGTCGCCCGTGCCACCATTGTTAAGTGAGTTAGACTCAGACGGATAAAACCATATTACTTCTGTATATTCGGAGTTAATACCTGCTACAACCTTATCTGCTTGTTGACTATTAAAATCTAAGAATACTTTATCTTTGACAGTACAAGGTAGAGTTTGCGTTCCACCAGCATATACGTAGAAATTATCTTTACCCATCCAAAATACAAAATCTTGTGTAGCAACTGCTGCTTGCGGTCCCATAATAGTTATATTAGATGCTATTTGCTCTATACCATAGTATAATGGTGCACCTAAATATCTAAGTGTATGTAAAGAAATATCAGTAAAAACAAGTATTTCACGTTTTGTTTTAACAGCCTGTACAAACTCAGAACCTGAACCAATACTTAAAAATCCTGCACTTGTTGTTGCAGACACAGTATAAACAAGTGGATTGTCAAAAGATGAAAATCTAACTAACAATGGGTCTTGTATTGTTGTTGCATAAGTATTAGCACCAAAGGCAAATACATGACCCTGATCACTTACAAGAATTTGTTTTGCTATAGTAGGAACATTTTCTGCACCAGATATAGTGCTAAGTTCTACTGCTCTTGTTGACAGACCATTAGTTTTATCCCAACGAAAAACTTGACCATCTCTAGGATTGATTAACAAATCCTCTCCAAAGTTGTCATGTGACCATGTTCGTATTTCACGAGTTGTGCCAGTTACTGCTGCTATACCCCAACCCGTAAAGTCATCATCAGAAGATAAGTTTCCAACAGCTAACCGAACAATTGCTCCATTTGAATGTGTGGTCGCTGTTGTGCCACTATGACTTCTTGTGACAGTTAAAGTATTATCATCTGAAGTTCCTGTTACAAGCATAAGTTCTTCACCAACTAATATAACATCAGTGTTTGTTGTTGTGCCATCAGATTCAACACCTATTCCTGTTTCGTCTGCGACATCAACATCTGTTTCACTGTCAGTTAAATCTTCTGCTAAAGTAGTTGTCAAAGCACCTGCTGTTGTACCACCAAACAGTCCAGCACCCCAACCTGTACCACCAACTTGTGAGTCAAGACCTACAGTTACTTGATACTCGGCATCTGTTGCACTGCCGCCATTACCACTGTCAGAAGCGTTAGCAGTTACACTCACTGTAATTACATAAGTATTTGCATTAGTTACAGATACAATCTGATGTTCTGCATTAAGTATAGAAGCTGTAACATTACCACCTAAACTAACAGCTTGACTAAAAGTAACAAAGTCATTCTCTGCTGCACCATGATTACTTTCTGTAACAGTTATGTTTGCAGAGCCATTTGTAGCTGCGAACGTTGTTTGATTTGTCGTTGATACACGAATTGGCGTTACGTCATTAAATGTACCACCTTCTTCTATATAATATTTAAGATGTGTGCCAACACCAAGAAAGTTTGATCCATCAAGTGCTAACCAATTATGTAAACGCCTTGCTGTGCCTTGATAAGTATTAGTTGACATTTTCTCCCAACCACCAAACTTCTCTGGATAACCAAAACGAAAACGTATTTTGTCACAGTCAACCCAACCACCTTCATTACTGTATTTTGTAACTTCTCTGTTTATACCTGGTTTAAACTGTANTTTAGTTAATGGCATTATGTTTTCCTAAAGGACAATTATTTCCTTTTAATTTAACTTTTAAAGGCATGATACACATACACTTTTTACAATGTTTCGTTAGTTTTACATATTCTTGACAATTTTCACAAATAGTTAATTTTTTTTCAGAAATATCTGTTGCTTCTAAAGCACCAAAAAAAGAATTATTTATTTTTAAATAAGGATTAGCCATATTCATCACCAGAAATAGATGTTGGTGCAGTGTCAGGATTTCCGTTTGTTGCAATATTTATAGCTCCTTCTAACCATTTAGAAAAATCAGGTAAATTTTTTATAACGCCTCCTCCTTCTGCTACTCTATTATCTCCACCAAAAAGAATTATACATGGAAGAACGGGTGGAGCAAAAGTCGGTGGCTTTGTAACATAAACTTTAAACCATTTTACATCAGAAAAGTTAGGCATAACCTTTTCTATTACTTCTTTTTCATAATTCAAACAATCTGGTTCTTCTTTTAAATTAAGAAAAATTATATTAAATCCATTAGGATTTTTTGTTAAATGACTGTCAACTGAATCTAAAGAAATCTCTTGCATTTTAATCAAACTGATTAGATGTTCTGAAACACAATCTTACTCTTACTGAGCCATAAGGAAATCCTGAATTTCCACAATAAACTCCACTTGTACTCATAGAATGAATTAACCACGCCCAACCAAGTTGATTAGATGTTCCATAATAATTTGTTGTCATACTTGTTCCAAATAAAGCTGAAGTTAAAAGAACAGAACCAAAAGAGTCTGCTTCACTTGTAAACCCTGAATCACAATCAGGAGGTGCTGTGCTTCCAGTAAAATTAGGTGAAGACCAACATTGACTATTATGAGTATCAGTCATATTTGATTTAACAAGATACATTTTTGGTGTGCCTGACAAATCTTGAGGGTAATGAAAATGACCTCTGTACATTGTTACTCCTGAAACACTACCTAAATTTTCATATACTGATTGTTTTTCTGTTGCACTATTTGCAGGTATAAACAATGTATTTCCACTTCTATTTTCAAATTGACAGGAAATTCCAGACAATGCAGCTTTTGGAATAAAGTTTGTTGTTCTATTACCCATCTCTAACACAGGAGAGCCTGTATTATTTCCTATGCTAAAAGCTGTTCCATTAATTCCTGTTAAAGTTGTAAAGCTCATTTTTTCAATTCATCTATTTGTTTTTGTTGATCTTTAATAGCCTCTATTAGAAGACCGATTAAATGTCCATAATTAACGCCCTTACTGTCCAAACTATCAGATTGTTCAACAAGGTCAGGGAGAACCTTTTCAACTTCTTGAGCGATTAAACCTATACTTTTCTTACCATCTTGTGTGGAATTCTCATTCCACGTGTAACTTACACCTCTTAACTGTTTAATTTTTTCAATAGGTTCTTCAATTGTTTTAATATCTTTTTTTAAATTTTCATCAGAAGAATACACAAAACTTCCTGAAGTAATTGTTCCTGTAGCTGTTAAATTTCCAAATGATGATATATTTTTACTGCCATCAACAACAACTGCTTTTGATGCTACAACTGTTCCTGCTGTTGAACCATCAAGTAAATTTAATTCTGATGTTGTTGAAGTAACTCCGTCCATAATGTTTAACTCAGAAGTTGTTGCTGTCACTCCATCTAAGATATTCAATTCAGATGTAGTAGATGTAACTCCGTCTAAAATATTTAATTCAGCAGTTGTGACTGTTGCACCATCAAGTATCTCAAGTTCTGCCTCTGTAATAGTAGCACTTCCTATGGTAAAACTTGTTGAAACACTTAAATCACCCTCATGTGTCAGTCTCATTTTTTCTGTTGCAGCTTCAGAACTACCTAACTTAAACACCATATCTGTTTGATTGACTGTATCTGTAAAGTCTGCGTCAGCTTCAGCATGAATAGATGCTGCTATTTCGTTAGCATCTCCAGCACTACTGTCGTTTGGTGCTTGAAACTGTAATGCACCAAGCACATTACCATCTCCTACTGATGTATCAGATGTCTGTAATGTTAATAAAGCACCATCACCAGTTTTCATGGTTACATCGTCTGTAAAAGAATTTGATCCAGTTTCTATCTGTGCAACCGCTGCACCAGAACCTGCACCATCTGCATATACAATAGCAGTCTTGCCATTGTCTACAGTAACAGTTGCACCACTACCTTGTTTAATTATTATAGACTGACTGCCAGAGGTATTGTTAAATACAAAGTACAATTTGTCTTGATCGTTAGGTGATATGGTAACAGTGTTTGTAGAACTTAATGTGCCACCAAAAACTAATACTTTAAAATGACCATCTGATAAAGCACCATCTGTTGTTGTCAATGTATGTGTTGTACCAGATAAGGTAATCGAACCTACACCATTTATAGCTCTGTCAAGAATATCAAAGTTTGTATTGGTTGTTGCACCCCAAGTACCTGCTTGTTCGCCTGTACCAATCTTT